>Ga0335083_10000839_pt1 | contig 44270 bp, 44 predicted proteins | sample Lox_Sample_42_FD_206716 | JGI IMG/M metagenome (GOLD analysis project Ga0335083, IMG submission 206716) | Soil microbial communities from Loxahatchee National Wildlife Refuge, Florida, United States - Lox_Sample_4.2 | ecosystem: Environmental > Terrestrial > Soil > Wetlands | place: USA...
CTTCCCGTCAAGAAAAAACTGCTCGCATTGGAAAGCAGGCAACTGAGTTTGCTTTAGACGCTTCCAACGAGATCTCCGCTATCGCATAAGCATCGTAATCAAACAATTCGCCTTGGGGCTCAATCAGAGATGCATCTGACGTTCCAGGACAATGAGCGTCAAATCGTCCTGCTGCGAATTGCCCGAACTTCTCCCTTCCCATTTCGCAATTTCGCCGAGAAGGCCGTCAGCGAACGCTGACGCCGGCAGTTCGGAACGAGACTCCAAATATTGTTTACAGCGCTCGAGCCCAAATTCTTCCGCGGCAGGGTTTCTGGATTCTGGCAAGCCGTCGGTGTAGAGCACGTATCGATCGCCCGGTTTTAGCGGGAGGTCCACCGAGGTGTAGACCGCCTCGGGGAACATTCCGAGAAACAATCCGTTATGCTCGATCGCGCGGGCTTCGCCGCCAGTGCGGTTTGCGAAAAGTAGCGGTGGATGTCCCGCGCCGGCGTATCGAAGAAGTTTGCTATTTACATCCAGGAAGACATACGCAGCAGTGACGAAGTGATCTTCGAACTTTCCGCAGAGTGATCTATTTACGCCAGAAAGGACGCGCGCGGGATCCTCGGCATGCGCCTCCTGGCCCGCAAAAGCCACTTTGAGCATGGAAGCGATGAGCGCTGCGGGAACGCCGTGGCCGGTAACATCGGCGATCAAAATGCCGAGTTGATTCCCATTAGCGGCCAGGAAATCGTAGAAGTCTCCAGCGACCGCGCTCATCGGAAGATACCGCGCGGCAATCTCGAGACTCGGAAGATGAGGCACATCGCGGGGAAGAATGGAAGCTTGAATCTGTTCCGCGATCTCTAGCTCTTTTTGAAGAGCGAACAGACTTTCTTCCCGGACGAAAATACGATGCACGACGAGATACCCCAGCGTGCAAATAAAAATGAGAAAACCAATGGGTTCCAGGTCTGGTCCCCTAACTTGGCGGATGCCGAGGATATTTGCGTAGAGCACGAAGAGACCCAGGACGCCGATCCCCACGGCCACGACTCTAAGGTCGCGAGGAAGATGCCCCGGCGGGCGTAGGAGAAACAAGAGGATTCCGAGAACAGTCCATGATGCCAGGACAAGAACGCTGTTGGCGACATCCACGCTCCGAAGGGCAAAGCCGGCGAGTTCGCAGGGAATTGCAATTGCCGCGAAAAGTAACTGCACGCCAAGCGTCCACAGGATCATCTTGCGCCATCGACTTTGCACTATCTCAAGAAATACGAAGACCATTGGCAGCGCGATGCTGTAGGTGATGGCTAGAACGATCCGATTGGCGACAAGGGGCGAAATGTCGAACACGGACAGAAGGGGTTTTTCCTTAAGGAGCATGCGCACGGCGTAAAGAACGACGAACAGGCCAAAATAAGCGAGGCTGCGATCCACCGTCTTCTTGCGGAAAAGAAAAACTCCGATGGCGAGCAACCCAATCGTGAGAAAAATCGTGGCGAACCCGATCGCGAAAACCGCCCAGCGCCAATCGGCGTCGGAAAATACGTTCAGTCCGGAAAAATAGGCCAGTAACAGGGTAGAAAGCATGGCCATCCTTATACTCGGACAGAGGCGGTAACACAAATTCTGCTCTACCCGCGTACTTTGTCGATCTGCGGATGCGTGATAAAACGAGAAAGCCGCGGAGGAGCGAAATGGGCCATAAGAAAGTGAAGTGGGGAGTACTCAGCACAGCGCAAATTGGCTTGAAGAAAGTCATTCCTGGAATGCAATCGGGGAAGTTGTGCGAAATCGTCGCGATCGCTTCGCGCGACGGGAAGAAGGCCGAGAGCGCGGCGCGCAAACTGCGCATACCGAAGGCTTACTGGTCCTACGAAGAGTTGCTGGCTGACCCGGAAATCGAAGCCATATACGTCCCGTTGCCAAATCATTTGCATGTGCCGTGGTCGATTAAAGCCGCGGAAGCGGGCAAGCACGTGCTATGCGAGAAGCCGATCAGCCTCACCGTGGCGGAAGCGAAGCTACTGCTCGAAGCGCGCAACCGCACCGGAGTGAAAATTGGCGAGGCATTCATGGTGCGAACCCACCCGCAATGGTTGCGCACGCAGGAGCTGATCCGCGCTGGCAAGATTGGGGAGTTGCGTTCGATTCTGGGGGTTTTCAGCTATTTCAATCGCGATGCGGCAAACATACGCAACGTCTTGGACTGGGGCGGAGGCGGGGTCTATGACATTGGTTGCTATCCCATCATGACGTCAAGATTTATTTTCAGCGAAGAACCATCACGAGTGCTCGGACTTGTCGAGCGGGACCCCGAGTTCAAGATCGACCGCCTAGCTTCTGTGATGCTCGATTTCCCCGCGGGGCAGGCGATTTTCACGTGCAGCACGCAGCTCGTTCCTTACCAGCGGATGCATTTTCTTGGGACAAAAGGGCGCATCGAAGTAGAGATCCCGTTTAACGCGCCGAATGACAGGCCATGCCGGATTTTTATAGACGATGGGCGGGATGTGTTCGGCGGAGGCGTGAGCATCGAGACGTTTCCCAAATGCGATCAATACGCGATGCAAGGCGATGCATTTTCTCGGGCCGTCCGCGAAGACGGTGACGTGCCGGTATCGCTCGAAGAAGCCATTGGAAATATGGCGATCATCGAAGCGGTGTTTCGTTCCGCCGAAACCGGGAGATGGGACAGGCCAAGGATCGGGCTCTGAGCGCTCAGGTAGTCCCTGCGTCCCCTGGATCGGTCAACACTTTCAACTGCCATTTCACCTGTTCAACCGGTCCCACGACAAATGCCCATGACAGAGCTCCCCCCAGCAAAACACCTGCGGTAACGGCAAACGCCCAGAAGAAGTGGCCGGTACGCTGAACCACAAATCCAGTAAGCGCGGGCGAGACAATGCCCGCAAAATTTCCAGCGAAATTTTGCAGGCCGGTCCACTTGCCCGCTGCCAGTGGTCCCGCCAGGGTTTGCGTGATGGCCCACAAATTAGAAGTGCAGAGTCCCGCCGAGGCACAAGTGGCGAACAGAAAAAAAGTAGCTAGCCGCGGGTCAAAAGCGAAACCAACGACCGCGATACAGAACGCCGAGCTCAGTGCGAGCCCGGCGGCGGTGAACGTTTTGCGCACCAGACTCGGTTTGCCACCGCTCGCAATCCAGTAATCGGACACCCATCCTGCAATCAAGGCGGAAACTGCGAGAGTGAGGTAAGCCTCGCCGCCGACGGTCCCCATTTTATCCATCGAGAAATGCCGCTCGCGAACCAGATAGGTCGGCAGCCACGTAAGCAGAAAATACGAAAGATAGTTGTAGGCAAAGAGCCCACCGAAAGTGCCCCAGGCGGAGCGCTGTCTGAGAATTTCCGCCAAGCCGGGAGTTTGTTCGTGCCGCGCAACCGGCAATCCCGGACCCTTGGGCATCCAGATCACCCACGGGAATAGCCAAAGCAGGCTGAGAATTCCCAACCCTACAAAGAAGGGCCGCCAACCATAGCGTGCGATCAGGATTGCGCCGAAGAATATGCCGAAAGCTGGTCCTCCCGCGATCCCCACCGCAACGAGAGCGTTCGCGCGTCCTCGCAGCGATTCGGGGAAGTGCTTCGCGAGAATTTTGCTATACGAGGGGAATGCGACCGATTCGCCGACTCCAAGAACGAGCCTCATAGCGAGAATCGCCAAAAAGCTATGGAAGAGGCTTGTAGCCGCCGTAGCAGCTGACCAAATCAAGAATCCGCAGGCAAGAACCCAATTTACGTTGAAGCGATCAACGAGCCATCCCGATACAATTTGGAATGCGAGGTAAGTCCAGAAAAAGGAGGAAAGCAATACTCCGAGATGCCACGGAGACAGGCCGAGCTCTTCCTTGAGCGAGGGCGCGGCGATCGAAAGACTGCCGCGATCGATGTAGTTGATGAAAACGGAAATCGCCAGCAAGGCGACGACAGGGCCAAGCGCCTTAGACAGCTCAGTCTCTTTCGGCGCGGTTCGAGGAACGCTTGCCGAACCCGGCATTTGTTGTGATCTCCCATCGCGCTTCTTTAGAGAGCGTGCGTGGACAGCGGCAACGTGCGCGCTAGTCTGCCTTGACTTGAGCGGAGAAACAATGGCTTTAAGAAGAGTCCGTGGGGAAAACTGTGTAAATGACGGGTCGGCCGCCTAAATCAGCGTTCTTTTAGGCCGGAGAGGAAAGAGATTACTGCCTGTGCGGGCGCATAAAACGCCAGCAGAAGCAGCGAAGCAGCCCCGTAAATCGCTAACCTTATCCTCATATAGTTTAGAACACTTTGAGGACCCAAAAGTTGCAGTGCTTTTTGCTTCGCTGCGGGCGTTAACGGCGGTTACTCCAGCGTCAAATCGCCGGCGCCGATGTGAGCGTGCAGGCGGTACTTCCCATTACCTTCTTTGTGGAACGAGCGGAATAAGCCGCCGTGGGACTCACCAAACGGGCTGGCGGAGATGTCGCCGCTGTAAACAGAGGCATCCACGCTTGAGTAATCGCCGGCGTTCCCGACGTCGATAATCATTTCTCCGGCGTGCAGCTCTACGTCTTTGTTCCCGACAATGTGTCGCAATTCCAGGTTCCCCGCAGGCATGCGAACGAAAAGACTGGTATTCCGCGGCACCTGAATAGAGACTTCCAGATCGTTCTTCGGGCCGCCGCTGACCGACAATTCCGCCAGGTCGTTCGAGCCCTCAAGCTGAACGCGCATGTCGCCGGCGCGAGAAGCATTGCCTCCCCTGAGCCGAACAGTGATTTTATTGCTGTCGCTGCCTTCAATATGGAAATCACCCGAGCGGAGATACATCTTAAGTTTGCCGCCAGAATTGAAGCCCGCGGTAAATGGATGGTTCTCAATATCCTTCACGTCGAGCCGGGTCTGGGCGGAGCCCGCGGCAACCGAGAGCGCAATAACGGCCGCGAGCAAGAAAGGAGTTCGCATGGAGACACCTCCGAGGGATCTGGCCTAAGTAACGAAGCGAGCCCCGGAAATGTTTCCTTTTAAATGAGTTTCGTATGGATGCCTCAGGGTTGGCGGAAAGCGAGTCCATCCATCTGGGCGACCTCATAATGGCGCACTCTACGGTCGTAATCGGCCAAGAGGGAGGCAGCTTCGCTTGCCACTACGGCGGTTTCCCGGTCGGAGCCGGCAAAAGCGTCAATCGCTTCAAAACTCTGCCACACAGTCACGACCAGAATCTCGACCGAATCTCGATACGGACGGACCAGGACGCTGGCGGAGAGATAACCACTGTGGTTGCGAAGCGTGGGTACGACGCTCTGCCAGAAATGTTCCAGATAACGTGTGGACAGCGCACTCGAGGTGCGAGCGGACCAAAGGCGAGCGATCATCCCAGGGCGCCTCCTATTGGTTCCCGACGACGACAATCCAGGGCCGAATTTCCCAGCGTTTTACTAGGCCGTTGAGGACATAGGGATCTTTGCTCACAAAGTCCTCCGCCGAGGCAGGGCTATCGCCGCGGAAGACAAGAAGCGCCCCATCGGGCGGATCGGCAAGCGCCCCGGCTAAAACAAGTTCACCTCGCGCGTAGGCTTCCCGCGCAAGTCCCAGATGCTCCTCGCGATAGGCTCCGCGCCGCGAGATAAAGTCTGGAACAACTTCCCGATAGAAAAGTGCGTAGTATCCCATTCGCTTCTCCACGCTCCCTATAGTCCTGTCAGTTGGATGAATGATTGTTACGAAAGGATTGAAAGTTCAGCTCACGGAACGCCTCTTCCAATCCGATCCGTCGAGCCGCAACGGGGACTATCGCGGCAGTTACCGCCTAGCCGCCTGCGATCGAGGGGACCAGTAAGACGCGATCGCCTTCCTTGAGCAAACACGCTTCGCCGCCGAGAAAGCGAATATCCTCCTCGTTGAGATACACGTTCAAGAATTGGCGAATCTGGCCTTGCTCGTCGCGCACATGGCGAGACAGGGCAGGGAATCGGGCTGTCAAATCGTTCAGCGCTTCGGCGACTGTACCGGCTCTGCACTCAATCTTCGGCGCGCCATCGGTAAACCGTCGAAACGCCGTCGGGATTTCAATAGTAACAGGCATCTTTATTGGATCTCCTTACTTTGCCGCAACCGCCGCGGCGGTGAACTGGTTGTCGAGATAAGCTTCAAAAGCATCGAGGCGTGGTGCGATGGCTTCGGTCGCGGGAAATTCAGCCGCGATCGCGTCCGTGGTCTTTAATCCGTTTCCGGTGATGCACACGACCGTGGTCTCATTTGCGCCGATGCGTCCCTGGCGGATGAGTTTCTGCGCTACGCCCGCGGTCACGCCGCCAGCAGTCTCAGTGAAAACGCCCTCCGTCTCCGCCACAAGCTTGATGGCCTCCACAATCTCGGGATCTGAAATATCTTCCGCCCAGCCGCCGCTCTGCCGAATTTCCTGCATGGCGAAGGGCCCGTCGGCGGGATTGCCGATGGCCAGCGAACGGGCGATGGTGTTTGGCTTCTGCGGCTCAAAGCGCGCGAGGTTGCGCTTCACACCGTCAGTAATCGGCGAACAACCCGTGGCCTGGGCTCCAAAGAATTTCACCGGTTTCGCTTCGACCCATCCCAGTGTCACAAGCTCTTTGAATGCCTTGGCGATCTTGGTGATCAGCGCCCCTCCCGCCATCGGTACCACTACGTTATCCGGCAAGTGCCACCTGAGCTGCTCGGCAATTTCAAAGCCATGCGTTTTCGAGCCTTCCGCGTAATACGGCCGCAGGTTTACATTGACGAGACCCCAGGGGTAACGGTCAGCAATCTGCGTGCAGAGCCTGCTGACATGGTCATAGTTGCCCTGGATGCGAACAATGCGGGCTCCATACACGGCCGCATTCAAAATCTTTGCAGGCTCGAGATTATCAGGAATGAAGACGCATGCCTGCAAGCCCTGCTGCGCGGCTTGGGCCGCAACAGCGTTGGCCAAGTTTCCCGTAGAGGAGCAACCTACCGTCTCCAGTCCAAATCTCCGCGCAGCCACCAAGGCGGTAGCCACAACACGGTCCTTGAAGGAAAGCGAAGGGAAACACACCGCGTCGTTCTTGAGATAGAGGCGGCCACCGATTCCCCACCGAGAGGCGAGTCTGCGTGCCTCAACCAGCGGAGTTCCACCAATTGCGAACGCGGGCGCGAAATCCCCGGGCAGAGGAAGCATCTCCGCGTAGCGCCACATATTGAAGGCGCGGCCAACGAGATTTTCGCGGCGGGCCTTCTTTTTCAAGGAATCGTAGTCGTAGGTGACTTCCAGGGGGGAAAAACAGTCTTCGCAGAAAGAGCGGGGCACATTTCCCCAGCTCTTCCCGCAGGACTTACATTGCAGCTCAAATGATTCAGACATACCAGCACCCTATCTCACGCACAAAATCACGCCGGATTCGATTAGGGCAGCAGGGAGGTCAAACGAAAAACCCTCCGCGCCAAAGTGCTCGGAGGGTCTCAGAAATTCTTCTGGGAAACTCTACAGCTCTTTAGCAGTTTTTTACGTGGAGCAAGTTGCCCTAAATCGCCACGTGTCGCCGCAACCGCAGCTTCTCTATTTATGCGGTATTTACACGGCGTTGTCAAGAGGCAAAGCCCGAAAAATGGCACGATTTGTTTCCGCTGCGTAAATGCCTGACAACAAAATACAACCCAAATGCGTCTAACCTCTCGTGACGGCGGTTCCATCGGGCTTGAGTCATTTTGCGGGGGCCCGTCCTCCCGGCCAGTGCTTATCGAGCAGCATCGATTTTCCGGGGCAACTGTCCTCTATTCGCGGTGTTATACTGAGGTCCGGGTCTCCCTGTCGATTCGGGTATGCCGAATTCCGGGGTGATGCGTCTGAAGTGGCTGGCTGGTTGGTTGGGCCGATCTAGCAAGGAGCAACAGCATGGGTGAGCAAGTGAAAGAACTGTTCAATTGGGCGCGGCGCCGCAAGATACTCGCGGCATTTTTCGTAGGACTAACGCTTGTTGTCGGAATCATGATTGGTTCCATAATTTCGGGCCGCGTTTCCGCCATGAAACCGTTCGGCGGGACGGATGCCGCAAAGCTTTCCGTGCCCGACCCCATTCCTTCGGCTAGTTCGTTTTCTGGAATTGTGAATCGCGTCGAACCTGCGGTCGTCAATATCGCCACGACCCAAGTCCTCGAGCGGAAATCCGCCAATAAGAAACGCCACGTGACCCCCGACAATCCTGGCGATGACAACGACCCCATGCAGGATTTCTTCGATCGCTTCTTCGACGGTCGCCAGGACGCTCCTCCGCAAGCCGAACGCAGCCTCGGTTCCGGTATTATCGTGGACAAGCGCGGCTACATTCTCACGAACAACCACGTCATCGAAAACGCCACCAAGATTCAGGTTCAGCTCAACAATGACACCTCCCGCTACACCGCAAAGGTGATTGGCGCCGACGATGACACGGATCTCGCTGTAATCAAGATTGAATCCGACAAGGAACTGCCCACTGCCAAGCTCGGCAACTCGGATGGCGTGCAGGTAGGCGACTGGGTTCTCGCGATCGGCAGCCCCTTTGGCTTGCAGGCGACGGTGACGGCGGGGATCATCAGCGCCAAGGATCGCGCCGGGATCGGCGGCACGAGCCATCAATTCCAGCGCTTCCTTCAGACCGACGCGGCCATTAATCCCGGAAACTCCGGTGGCCCGCTGGTGGATCTCGCCGGGCAGGTTATCGGCGTTAACACGGCGATCATTACGGGCAGCCGGGGCTACGAGGGAGTCGGCTTCGCCGTGCCTTCTAGCACCGCCATCGGTGTTTATAATCAAATCGTGGCCAACGGCCATGTGACGCGCGGTTCGATCGGCGTAAGCTTTCACGAGGATCTTGGGACAAATCCCATCACGCTCAAGTCGCTTGGCGCGCCCTACGGCGTTGCCATCGAGAGCGTCGAAGCCGGAAGCCCCGCGGAAAAAGCGGGCCTGAAGGGCGGCGACGTCATCACCAGCATCAATGGCCACCCGGTAAAGACCGGCAACGACTTGGTGAATCCGATTGCCCAGGCACCGATTGGCAGCAAAGTAGCGATCACCTACGTCCGCGATCGCACTCAGAAAGAAACGACCGCCATCGTTGCTGACCGCACCCGTATCTTCCCGACCGAGGCCGGCAACCTGGATCAGCCGGGAGAACCCGCGCCAAGCGAATTCGGCCTTCGCGTGGATAGCCTTACAAATGATCGCGCACAGCGGTTCGGCATGGATGGCATGAAAGGCGTGATAGTGACTGACGTCGATCCCGCCAGCTTTGCCTCCGATGATTTAGGTTTCGCGCGCGGAGACGTGATTACTGAACTGAACCACCAGCCGATAACTTCTCTAGCCGACTATAAGACGGCTGTGACAAAATTGAAGGCGGGTGATAATGTCGTTTTCAAAGTCATGCGCCGGCAGGATAGTGACCGCGTCCTAACGATGTTCCTCTCTGGCGTGGTTCCGGCGGAGAGCCCGAAGCAATAAAGCCGGGAGACGCATGCGTCTCCCTTTACATAGCGAAAAGCCTATGCGATTGCGCAAAGCAAGAGAACTGGCTCTGACGCTGCTTGTTGCGGCTGGGATGGGTGTAACCTGTGCGGCTGCAGCCGGTCAGTCGTCAAAATCCCCGAAACCGCACTCCGTCAAACACCGTTCCAGCACGCACCGCGGAAAATCTCATAGATATGCAAGCCGCCGTCAGCGCGGGCAGCGGACGCCCACTGCCGACCGCATCTCCGAAATTCAGAGCGCGCTCGCCAAGGACGGGACGTTTAAGGGCGTTCCAAATGGCAAGTGGGACGCGGCCACCGTCGAGGCCATGAAAAAGTTCCAGGATTCCCATGGACTGAATGCGACGGGAAAACTGGACGCCAAGACATTGCAGAAACTCGGCCTCGGCTCACAGACCGCGGGTGTTGCTCCGCCGATGCCGCCGGTAAGCTCGACTTCTTTAGCGACCGGCCCATCGCCGATTGCTCAGCGCCAGCCGTGAAGTCTTTTCCTGCTCGTAATCAGATCTAGTTTTCTAATTGTGCCTGCAGGACTTCTCCGGGCAACGCGATCATTGTTGGTCTGGATGCCGGAGGATTCGCGAACGCGCGTTGCTTCGGCGCCGTCGCTGAATCGGCTACGATTCGTGCCCGGTCATGCGATTTGAGTGCGCCACCTTCCGGTGCCAGCCTCTCCATCCTAATCCCCAGCGTGCGTTCCAATTGAAATAGCTCGGAGCGCTGTTCTCTGGTAAAGAGCGTGGATGCTAGTCCGTGTCCGCCGGCCCTTCCGGTGCGGCCGACGCGATGGATGAAATTCTCCGCTACTTCCGGCAAATCGTAGTTGATGACGTGCATGATGTCCTGCACGTGAATGCCGCGCGAAGCCAGGTCGGTGGCCACAAGAACGCGGAATCGCCCCTGTTGGAAGCCGGCCAGCGCCGCTGTGCGCTGCGATTGCGAGCGGTCACCATGAATCATCGCGGCGGAAAAGCCTTCGCGATTCAAGCTCTTGGTGATTCGTTCGGTGCCGCGCTTGGTCCGGGAAAAGACGAGGCAGCGCCCAGTTTCTTTGGCCAGCAAGCGCTGTAGCATTTCCTGCTTGCGGTCGACAGAAACCTCGAACGCTTGCATGCGCACGTTTTCGGAGGGCTTGAGCGTTGAGCCAAACGCAAGCCGCGCCGGATTGCGCAGGTAGTCCTTCACGAGATGTGCGACGGATGCCTCCATCGTCGCGGAAAAGCACATCGTCTGGCGCTCTTTCGGCAGAATCGCCACGATACGCTTGATGGCGGGCAGGAATCCCATGTCCAGCATGCGGTCCGCTTCGTCCAGAATCAGGATGCGCAGCGAATTGAAATTGAATAACCGCCGATCGAGGTAATCTTCCAAACGCCCCGGAGTCGCCACAACCACTCGGGCTCCCTTGCGGATAGCTTGGAGTTGTGTCCCTTCGGACAAACCGCCGACCACTAGTGCTGCCGGGACAAGCTGCGTGCCGCGCAACGCATTAAATTGCGTCACAACCTGCATGGCAAGTTCGCGCGTGGGCACCAGGACCAGCGCCGCGATTCCTGGCGTTTTGTTCTTGAGCAACTGCTCGATCACCGGGATCAGGAACGCCAGCGTTTTGCCGGTTCCAGTTTGCGCGGTGGCGAGCACGTCCTTCCCGTCAAGCGCCTGCGGAATAGCCGCAGCTTGCACGGGGGTCGGCGTCGAAAATCGCGCGTGTGCCAATCTCTCCTTCATATAGGCGGAGATTGGTAGTTCTGTAAAACTTTGCATTCGTATTGCTTTCTTGCTGGCGAAAGCGAGGCGGCGCGCACACATTTCCGGTGAGAGCGCGGCAATTCGCATTGCCAGTCTTGTTTTAGATTACGCTGAAAACTTACGGAGACCACTGCAGGCGGGGAATCTCAGATCAACATTTCAACTTGAGGGACCGCACAACACAACCGAGGTATTAAGCGCAAATTCAATATAACACGGATCTCCCAGCTTTCCACAGCGATTTTATCGTGGAGGTTTCTGCGAGCGTTGTTTGACGGTTTACGGACCGGACTGTAGAATTTAGATTCTACGTGGTGTTGCCTCGTGTTTCAGCCTGCGGGCACAAAGCGGCTCACAAACCCGCACAGCAAGACTATATAGGAGGAAGCATGGCTACAGCAGTTGCGCCTCGAACCTTCAAGAATTTCATCAACGGCGAATGGGTAGAGTCGCGGAGCGGCAAAGCCTATGAGAACCGCAACCCAGCGGACACGGACGAACTGATTGGCATGTTTGTGTCTTCGACGTCCGAAGATGTGGACGCCGCTGTTGACGCCGCCAAAGCGGCCTACAAGAAATGGCGTCTGGTACCTGCTCCGAAGCGCGCCGAGATACTTTTCCGGGCGGCGGAGATCCTAGTGCAACGCAAGGAAGAGTTTTCCAAGGATATGACCCGCGAAATGGGCAAGGTCCTCGCGGAAACGCGCGGCGATGTCCAGGAAGCCATCGACATGACGTATTACATGGCGGGCGAAGGCCGGCGGCTTTTTGGCCAAACGACTCCCTCAGAATTACCCAACAAATTTGCGATGAGCATCCGCCAATCCATCGGCGTCTGCGGCATGATTACGCCCTGGAATTTCCCCATGGCCATTCCTTCGTGGAAGATGATGCCGGCTCTCATCAGCGGCAACACACTCGTGCTCAAGCCTGCCGAAGATACGCCGCTCTCTTCCTATCATCTCGTACAGGTTCTCACGGAGGCCGGCATCCCGCCAGGCGTTGTGAATCTCGTCAGTGGCGATGGACCGGGCGCTGGCGCGCCGCTAGCGCAAAACAAGGACGTGCCGGTGGTCAGCTTCACGGGCTCGACTGCGGTTGGCCGCCTCATCGCCGAAGCTTGCGCTCCAACTTTCAAGCACTGCAGCCTGGAAATGGGCGGCAAGAACATCATCATCGTCATGGACGACGCGAACCTGGACCTCGCTGTTGACGGCGCCGTCTGGGGCGGCTTTGGAACCACCGGCCAGCGATGCACGGCCGCCAGCCGCGTTGCCGTCCACAAGAGCGTTTACCACGAGTTCGTGACGCGATTCGTGGACCGCGTAAAATCCCTGCGCGTCGGCAACGGCCTCGATTCGGATGTGGACATGGGCCCTTGCATCAACGAGCAGCAGCTCAAAACCGTGATGAGCTACGTGGAAATCGGCAAGACCGAAGGCGCCAAACTCCTGACTGGCGGCAATCGCCTGGATGGCGGCATCTGTGCGAAAGGCTGGTTCCACGCTCCCACAGTATTCGGTGATTGCTCGCCCAAAATGCGCATCGCTCAGGAAGAAATCTTTGGCCCGGTCGTCTCAGTCATTCCCATCGACAGTTTTGAGCAGGGAATTGATGTCGCAAACGGAGTACCCTATGGCCTCTCGGCTTCGATTTACACGCGCAATGTAAACCAGGCGTTCCAGGCTGCGCGCGATCTCTACACCGGAATCGTCTACGTCAACGCTCCAACCATCGGCGCCGAAACCCACTTACCCTTCGGCGGTACCAAGCAAACCGGCAACGGCCATCGCGAAGCCGCCATCGCCGCCATCGATTTCTTCACCGAGTGGAAGACGCTCTACATCGACTATTCCGACAAGCTCCAACGCGCCCAAATCGACAATAATTAGCGCGCAGGTTTCTGAGTAAGATCTTGGCGTTCAACCTCGGGTTCTATCGCCGCGCAAGCACCGCGGATGGCACTCCGCGTTGACGCTGCTTGACACCCTTCCTACAATATAGGTAGCGCCAGTCAGCAGTTGGCGTAGAGTGCTGCTATGAGGAACCCTGCCTTACAAGAACGCCGCAACCGCCAGATCCTCGCCGATCTTGTGAGAGCCTACATCGAGACTGGTGAACCTGTTTCCTCTCGCGCAATTTCGAAGCGCTACGAAGAAACTCTGAGTACCGCAACGATCCGCAACGTCATGGCGGATCTCGAAGACGGCGGCTTCCTCTATCAACCGCACACCTCCGCGGGCCGCGTCCCAACGTCCGCAGCGTACCGCTTCTTTGCGTCGGAAATCGCCTCGCAGGCCACGCTGACTGTCGACGATCGCAATTGGATTCAGCGCGAAATGGGCGGTGCGAAAACGGCCTCCGAAATCACCGAGCGCGCCGGCCACGTTCTCGCCGAAGTCTCCAACGGACTCGGCATCATCGTTTCGCCGCCGCTAGGGCGAACCGTCCTCGAGCACGCCCGCATGTGGCTTCTTCCCGACGGCCGCGTCGTCGTCGTCCTGATCTCTCCCGGCGGTAACACGCGCGACAAAATTCTTCGTCCCATCCGTCCCTTCGCGCAGTCCGAGCTCGACGCCACTGCCGATTTCTTAAATCGCCATTATTCCGGTTGGACGCTCGAAGCCATTCGCGGCGACCTTCTACAAAAACTCGCCACCGACCGCGAGCAATATGAAGGCATCATCGGCAGCGCCCTCACGCTCTGGGATCCGGCTATGCTCGGCGAAAGCCAGGCCAGCCAGGTGCACGTTGAAGGCACCTCGCAGATTGTCGGCACCGCCGAATTCGCCAATCAAGCCCAGCTCCGCGAGCTTCTCTCGGCCATCGAAGAAAAGCACCGCCTCGTGACGGTTCTTAACGCCTGTATCGAAACGCCCGAGCCCGTCCACGTGCAAATCGGCGTGAAGGAAATTTCGCAAGCGGGCGAGAATCTCGCCATCATCAGCGCTCCCTACACCCGCTACGATATGGTGCAAGGCTCGCTCGGTGTGCTCGGCCCCACGCGCATGCATTATGAGCGAGCCATGACCGCCGTCGCCTACGTCGCGCAGCTTTTCAGCGAAGCTTTGAGTAAAATTTGAAAAACTTTTTTCAGAGGAGAAGCAGCAAAGTGCCAGACAAAGACTCACCATTTAATACGGATACCGCCGCACAAAGCGCCGATCCGTCCGAAGAGTCCAAACTCGCCGCCGATTCCGCGGCCGCGGATGCCGAAGTCGCAAAGCTTGCCAGCGACCTCAATGAACTGCGCCAGACTCTCATGCGCCGCCAGGCCGACTTCGACAATTACCGCAAGCGCATCGAAAAAGAGCGCGCCGACGATGCCAAGCGCCACACCGCTCGCGTCGTCGAGGGCCTTATCCCCGTCATCGACGGTTTTGAGCATGCCCTCGCCGCCCATCGCGAAGCCGAATATGAAAATTATCGCAAGGGTTTCGAGCTTATTTACAAACAGCTCGTGGACAACATCACGCGGCTCGGCGTTGAGCGCATCGATCCGCTCGGCAAACTTTTTGATCCGCATCTTCATCAGGCCATGGATCGCACCGAGACCGTCAAGCACGATGATGGCACCATTCTTCAAGTCTTCCAGCCGGGTTACGTTTTCCACGGGCGTGTTCTGCGTCCCGCCATGGTCCGCGTAGCCGTTCACCCGGGCGGCGCATCGAAAGAAGCAGCGAACTAGCACGAATCGAAACGAACCGAAACGAATCCAACTTAATCAAGGGGATTGCATGGCAAGGGGAAACCAAAAGGATTTTTACGAAGTGCTCGGTGTTTCGCGCACCGCTTCTGTCGACGAAATCAAATCTTCCTATCGCAAAGCCGCCCTCAAATGGCATCCGGATCGCAATCCGGAAAACAAAGAGGAAGCCGAAGTAAAATTCCGCGAATGCACCGAAGCCTACAGCATTCTAAGCGACCAGCAAAAGCGCGAAGTCTACGACACCTACGGCCACGCCGGCCTTTCCGGCGCCGGTGGCGGCGTCGATTTCAACAGCACAGTCTTTCGCGATTTCCACGATATTCTCGGCGACTTCTTTGGCTTCGAGGATCTTTTCTCCACGGGCCGCTCCGGTCGCGGCCGCAAGCAGCGCGGCGCCGATCTTCGTTACGACATGACGCTCACTTTTGAAGAAGCCGCCACCGGCGTCACCACAAAAATCAAACTTCCGCGTCAGGAATATTGTGAATCCTGCAACGGCACCGGCGCCAAAAAAGGCACTGGCGTAATCGCTTGCCAGACCTGCGGCGGCCGTGGCCAGCTCGCCTATCAGCAGGGCTTTTTCACCATTTCGCGCACCTGCCCCGCGTGTCAGGGCGCCGGCCAGATCGTTCGCGAACGCTGCCCCGATTGCCGCGGCCAGGGTCGCATTGAGCGCGAAAAAACCATCGAGCTGCGCGTTCCCCCGGGCGTTGATTCCGGCACACGCCTCCGTGTCACCGGTGAAGGCGAGCCAGCTCCCAATGGCGGCGCTCCCGGCGATCTCTACGTGGTTCTTGACGTCAAGGAGCACACCTTCTTTGAACGTCGCGGCGCCGATCTCTATTGCACGATTCCTCTCAGCGTTGCGCAAGCCGCTCTCGGCACCGAGCTCCAGGTCCCAGGCCTCAATGGCGACGAGAAGCTCAAAATCCCCGAAGGCACGCAAAGCGGCGCCGTTTTCCGCATCAAGGGAAAAGGCCTCGCCGACCCACGCGGCGGCGGCAAAGGCGATCTCTACTATCACGTTCGCGTTCTCACTCCCACTAAGCTCACCCGCGAGCAGCGCAAGCTCCTCGAACAGCTCGGCGCCTCTCTCAAAGTGGAAAACAAGCCCGCCGACCGCAATTCCACCATCTTCGACAAAGTCAAAGACATCTTCGGCTAGCGGGCCGTTCATGCGATAGAATCGCGCCTGTGCGTCGCCGCTTTTTCGTCGAACAATTCATTGGCAAGACCGCCGTCGTGGAAGGTGACGCCGCGCATCATCTCGGCCACGTCCTTCGCGCCCAAACGGGCCAACTCTATGAACTCAGCGACGGTTCCGCCGCATGGCTCGCGCGTATTGAATCGGTCGCGCGCAGCCGCGTCGAATTTGCCCTTCTCGAACAACTCCCATCGCACGAATCCTCCTTCGACATCACTCTGCTTCTCTCCGTCGTGAAATTCGACGCCTTCGAATGGGCCATCGAAAAGGCAACCGAACTCGGCGTCAGCAGAATCATTCCGCTCGCCGCCGCGCGCAGCGAGAAGGGTCTTCTCGCTGCCGCCGCTAAGCGTTCCCAGCGCTGGCAAAAAATCCTCCTCGAAGCCTGCCAGCAATCCCGCCGCCTCCGTGTACCGCTTCTCGATAATGTCGCGAAGCCCGCGCAAGCTTTCGACGCCCAACGCAACAAGCTCTGCATCCTGCTTTCAGAGCGCAGCGACGCCCCTTCCTTTCGCAGCTCCCTCGCAAACGCAACAGACACAAAATTCGCCGCCCTCGCCATCGGCCCGGAAGGCGGCTGGACCGATGACGAATTGGCCGCCGCTCGTGCCGCGGGCTTCCGCGAAGCCTCCCTCGGCCAACTCATCCTCCGCACCGAGACCGCCGTCATCGCTGCCCTTGCCTCGTTAAATTACGCGCTCTCCTCCGAGTAATCCGGGCGATCTCGACATCAATTTTCCGTCCGTCACATCGCTCGGGAAACGCTCCTCTATCTCCTCCGAATCTCGTGTGAGGACAGTTGTAATCTCCAATCCGTCAGCGGGCCGCTCCATTACCATCTAGCCCGCACACAATCCCTCGCGTCGCAAAAATATGCTATAAATAGAAGGCACCTGAAAATGCAAAGCACGGACCAGAACCAACCTCATTCTCCATCGGTTCCGGAATCTCCATCCCCGGCGCCTTCGTCGGTCCATTCCCTGCGAAACGAAATTCGTGTTTGGACGCGCGATCTCCTCATCGCCATCGGACTCGCGCTTGTCATCATCGTTTTTCTCTATCAGCCCGTAAAAGTCGAAGGCACCAGCATGGCGCCGCTCCTCTCCGATCAGGAGCGCATCTTCATCAACAAATTTGTCTACCGCTTCGAGCCTATCCAGCGCTGCGATGTTGTCGTCTTCTGGTATCCGCTCGATCGCTCCAAATCCTTCATCAAGCGCATTATCGGTTTGCCCGGCGACAGAATCGAGATTCGCCAGGGCGTCGTCTACGTCAACGGACGCTCCATCGAGGAGCCTTACGTCCCCCCGCAATACGAGGACATCAGCGACTTCGGCCCCATCCGCGTCCCGAAAAATAGTTACTTTGTCATGGGCGACCATCGCATCAGCTCCAACGATTCGCGCATGTTCGGCCCCGTGCCCAGCAAATATATTTATGGCCGTGCCGTTTTTGCTTATTGGCCGATGGACCATTTCGGCTCCCTTTACTCCACGGAAGCCAGTTCCAAGTGACCGGCGCGAATTATGACTATTCTGGGAGGACAACCTGACCGAAGTTCAGCACCGCCCCGCCACGCTCGCCCTCGAAGACGGGCGCGTCTTTAACGGCCGCGCTGCCGGCGCCATCACGCGCCGCGGCGGCGAAGTCGTTTTCAATACCAGCCTCACCGGATATCAGGAAGTTTTCACCGATCCAAGCTATGCAGGGCAAATCGTCTGCCTCACGTATCCGCACATCGGCAACGTTGGCGCTAACCTCGACGACGAGGAAGCCACGCGGCCTTACATCGAATCGCTTGTCGTGCGCGAATTTTCGCAGGTTGCCTCGAACTGGCGCTCCGCTGAAACCGCCCAGCTGTATCTGAATCGCCACAAGATTCCAGTCATTTGGGATATCGATACGCGCGCCCTCGTTCGGCACATTCGCAACGTTGGTGCGCTCCGCGGCGTCGTCGCCACCGACGGCACTCCTGCCGAACAATTGATCTTCGAAGCCAAGCAACTGCCTGCTATGGCCGGCCAGGAACTCGCCAGCCACGTTTCCTGTAAAAAGGCTTATGGCTGGGAAAAAAGCTCAATCGAGCTGACCATCCCTCCTTGGTCAGAAAACATGGGTGAGTCGGGCAGAAGGTTTGACAAGCCCAAATTTCGTGTCGCCGCCTACGATTTCGGCATCAAGCAAAATATTCTCCGCCTCCTCGTCGATCACCACTGCGATGTTTGGGTTGTCCCTTCGCAAACCAGCGCCCAGGACGTCCTCGATCTCAAACCGGATGGTGTGTTCCTTTCCAACGGTCCCGGCGATCCGGAGCCAGTCGGCTACGCCGTCGAAAACATCCAAAAACTCCTCGGCCGCGTGCCCGTCTTCGGCATTTGCCTCGGCCATCAGCTCTGCGGCCTCGCCCTCGGCGGCAAAACCTTCAAACTAAAATTCGGCCATCACGGTTCGAATCATCCCGTGCAAAACCTCCTCACCAAGAAAGTCGAAATCACCGCGCAAAATCACGGTTTCTGTGTCGATCCCGAATCCCTTCCCTCCAGCGACGTCGAAATCACCCACGTCAATCTCAACGACCACACCAACGAAGGCATGCGCCACAAATCTCTGCCTCTCTTCAGCGTCCAATATCACCCCGAAGCCTCCCCCGGTCCCCACGACTCCCACTACCTCTTCACCCAGTTCACCGACATGATGAAAGCTGCCCATTCAGGCGGTGCTGGACTCTAAATGATACGCGAGCGCCATCTTTCGGGTCTAATAGGCGCGGGCATCGCAGCCTTTGTTGCGCTGGGCGTCAGTCCGGCCCTCACCTCGACGGGCGAAGACGCTCAGTGGAAGCAAATGGGCCAGCTGTGCGGATACGTCGAGAGTGTTGCGCCAATAAAGAAAGTCATCCGGCGCGCCAACGGGAAAAGCGAAACTCTGCTTTACGCGCATCCATTTAGGGCAACGCGTGTAGTGCTTTACAAAGCTGGAAGTCCGAAGCCGGTATGTTGCGATGCCACCGAGAAAATGGCGGAAGCAGTGACGGACCAAAACGGACACTTCAGCTTCGCCCATTACGCGTCGGGTCGCTACTGGTTGGTCATTCATCTTAAAAGCGGCGACGTAAACCTGCCAGTCGAGGCGGACCTATACGACAAGCGATTTTGTGATGCCCCGAATACGGAGCGGATCATTTTTGCGGACGCCACCCCGACAGCTAAACTCGAGGTTCGCATTATCTAAATGCCGAAACGCACAGACATCAAGAAAATCCTGATCATCGGCTCCGGCCCCATTGTCATCGGCCAGGCTTGCGAATTTGACTATTCCGGCGCACAGGCCTGCAAAGCTTTGCGTGCTGAAGGCTATGAAGTCGTCCTTGTCAACTCCAATCCCGCCACCATCATGACCGATCCGGAATTGGCCCATCGCACCTACATCGAGCCGCTCACCAAGGAGTATCTCAACGAAATTCTAGCGCGGGAAAAGCCCGACGCTCTCCTGCCCACAGTTGGCGGACAGACGGCGCTCAACCTCGCCGTTGAGCTCGCCGAAAGCGGCATCCTCGAAAAGCACAAAGTCGAAATGATTGGCGCCTCTCTCCGCGCCATTAAAGTCGCCGAGGACCGCCTCTGGTTCAAGGATGCCTGCCGCAAAATCGGCCTCGAGGTTCCGGCTTCCGCGCTCGTCAATAACGCGCAAGATGCTCTGCGCCTCTGCGATCAACTCGGTTTCCCTCTCGTCATCCGGCCGTCCTTCACCCTGGGCGGCACCGGCGGCTCCATCGCTTATAACAAGGAAGAATTTGGCGAAGCCATCGCCCATGCCCTCGATATGAGCCCCGTCCACGAAGCCCTCGTCGAGGAATCCGTCCTCGGGTGGAAAGAATACGAACTCGAAGTCATGCGCGATCATCGCGACAACTTCGTCGTCATCTGCACCATCGAAAATTTCGACCCGATGGGCGTTCACACCGGCGATTCCATCACCGTCGCTCCCGCGCAAACTTTGACCGACAAGGAATATCAGCGCATGCGCGACGCCGCGGCGGCGATCATTCGTGAAGTCGGCGTCGAAACCGGCGGTTCGAACGTCCAGTTCGCCATCAATCCTGAAAACGGCCGCATGGTGGTCATCGAAATGAACCCGCGCGTCTCGCGCAGCTCCGCGCTCGCCAGCAAAGCCACCGGTTTCCCCATCGCGAAAATCGCCGCCCGCCTCGCCGTCGGCATGACGCTCGACGAAATTCCCAACGACATCACCAAAAAAACGCCTGCGTGCTTCGAGCCCACGATCGACTACGTCGTCGTGAAAATTCCCAAATGGCAATTCGAAAAATTCCCTGGCGCGGATAGCACTCTCGGCACGCAAATGAAGTCCGTCGGTGAAGTCATGGCCATCGGCCGCACCTTAAAGGAAGCCTTGCAAAAGGGCATTCGTTCCCTCGAGCCGCACACCCCCTGGCGCGCCCCTTCGGAGACGCCGGACTCTTTGCTTCGCGAAAAGCTCGCCACTCCGCGCCCCGACCGGATTCATTGGCTCCTTACCGCTGTCGATAAAGGTTTGCCCGGCGAGGAAATCTGCGAACTCACCAAAATCGATCCCTGGTTCATTCACCAGATCGAAGAGCTCGTGGCCATGAACCGCCGCGCGGCCGGCGTCACCGTCGAGACTGCTTCAAAGGATCTTCTGCGCGAAGTGAAGCGCCACGGCACAAGCGACGAACAACTCGCGCAAATCTGGAAAAGCACTCCGGCTTCTGTCCGCCTCCAGCGCGCCCGCTATGGAGTCGCTCCGGTCTTCAAGCGCGTGGACACCTGCGCCGCCGAATTCGAATCCTATACGCCCTATCTCTATTCCACTTACGAGGACGAAGACGAATCCGACGTTCAACAGCGGCCGAAAATCATGATTCTCGGCAGCGGGCCCAACCGCATCGGGCAGGGAATTGAATTCGATTATTGCTGCTGCCATGCGGCCTACGCGCTTCGCGAAGATGGGTTCGAAACCATCATGGTGAATTGCAATCCGGAAACGGTTTCGACCGATTACGATACTTCCGACCGCCTCTATTTCGAACCTCTTACGCTCGAAGACGTTCTCGCCATTGTCGACCGCGAAAAGCCTCAAGGCGTCATCGTGCAATTCGGCGGGCAAACGCCGCTGAATCTCGCGCAGGAATTGAAGCGTAACGGTGTGCCCATCATCGGTACGGCTCCTGAATCCATCGACCTCGCCGAAGACCGTCGGCGCTTCGGCGGCTTGCTCGAAAAGCTGAAAATTCCTCAGCCGCGCAACGGCACCGCTCTCATCCCGGAAGAAGCCGCGCGTGTCGCCGGCGAAATAGGCATGCCCGTTCTAGTCCGCCCCAGCTACGTTCTTGGCGGCCGCGCCATGGTCATCGCCTACGACGTCAACACCGTCCAGGATTACGTCGCGCAAGCCGCTCTGATGGGTCCGGCGCGCCCCGTTCTTATCGATCAGTTCCTCGAAGAAGCCACCGAGGTCGATGTCGATGCTCTTGCCGACGGCAAAGATGTCGTCATCGGCGGCATCATGGAGCACATCGAAGAAGCCGGCGTGCATTCCGGCGATTCGTCTTGCGTGCTCCCTCCCGTCAGTTTGTCTGCTGACGTTCTCGCGCACATTCGCGAGTACACGAAGCGCCTCGCGCTGGCGCTCAGAGTCGTTGGCCTAATGAACGTGCAGTACGCCATTCAGCGCGAGACGGTCTATGTCCTCGAAGTAAATCCGCGGGCGTCGCGCACAGTTCCGTATGTCAGCAAAGCGACCGGAGTTCCGCTGGCGAAAGTAGCCGCGCGACTGATGGCAGGCAAAAAACTTTCGGATATGAGTTTGCCCCTCATCCAGCACAACGGCGTTTCTGAAATTGCCGTGCACGAATTTTATTCCGTGAAGTCGCCGGTCTTTCCGTTCAATAAATTTCGCGGCGTGGATACCATACTTGGCCCCGAGATGCGCTCGACTGGCGAAGTCATGGGAATTTCCACGTCGTATGGATTAGCTTTCGCAAAAGCGCAGCTCGCCGCCGGCCAGCGCCTGCCGCGCAAGGGCACGATTTTTCTCAGCGTCAACGATCGCGATAAACGGCATCTCGCCTCGCTCGGAAAAGAATTGCACGAGCTTGGTTTCCGTCTGCTCGCGACGCGCGGGACCGCCGCCGCTCTCGAAGCCGCCGGAATTCCAGCGGAAGCTGTTTTCAAAGTGAACGAGGGTCGCCCCAACATCGTCGACCTCGTCAAGACCGGCAAAATCGATCTGGTTATCAACACTCCTCTCGGCCGCGAATCTTTCTACGACGAAAAATCCATCCGCCGGGCCGCGATTCGCTATAACATTCCCTGTATCACGACGCTTGCAGCGGCTCACGCCGCGGCGCGCGGCATTCGCGCCCTGCTTGATCAGGGCACCGAAGTTGCCGCTCTTCAGGATTTGCATCGTGGCCAGGTCGCTGCCTCGGGCGGCGCCGGCTCAGGAGACTAGCCCAGTAAGGGCTCAGGAGATTGGCCCGGTAAGGGCTTAGGAGAATGACCATGAATCTTTCCGGCGTATTTCCAGCGCTCACGACTCCCTATGCCGCGGATGGCTCTGTTTCGATCGAGGACCTGAAGCACAACATCCGCAAGTACAACGCGACCGGCGTTGCGGGCTATGTGGCGATTGGGTCGACCGGCGAATCCGTTCTCCTCTCGCGAAAAGAAACCGATGCAGTTCTCGTTACGGTGAAAGAGTCCGCCGCGCCGGGAAAAGTGCTGATCGCCGGAACGGGCGCGGAGGGCACCGCGGAAACCATCGACCGCACGAAGCGCGCCGCGGAGCTCGGCTATCAGGTCGCGCTGGTCAAGACGCCTTACTACTACAAACCGGCGTACAAGCCGGAGGTGTATATCGCGCACTTCCGCCGCGTTGCCGATGCTTCGCCGATTCCCGTGATGCTGTACTCCGTTCCGCAATTCACTGGCGTCACACTCGAAGCTCCAGAAATCGGAATTCTGGCGCAGCACCCGAATATAATCGGCATCAAAGAAAGCTCCGGAGTCGTGCAACGCGCCGCGGAAATTCTTGCTGCCGCGCCGCCGCCTTTCAAACTGTTGGTAGGCTCGGCAAGCATGATGTTTCCCTCGATGATTCTTGGCGCGGTGGGCGCAATCCTTGCACTGGCCAGCCCGCTGCCGGCGCAATGCGTCGCGCTGTTTGACGCGGTGCGCGAGGGCGACCTGGAAAAAGCGCGCGTGCTCCAAGCGGCGATTCTGCCTGCTTCCAAACTGATCGTCGCGCAGTGCGGCATTCCCGGCGTGAAATACGCCATGGACCAGGCCGGTTATCGCGGCGGAATCCCCAGGTTGCCGCTGCTGCCGCCGAGTGAGGAGCAGAAGCAGGCGATTCGCAGCCTCATGGCCAAAATGCACGCCACGGAACCAGCGGCGGAAGCGGCTCGCCTTTCCGGGGCCGTCTCCGTCTAACCGGGAGGCTTATCCTGGAACAGAGCGAAGGGCGAGTTTTGCCGCTTTGGCGTGGCGAAGCGGCGCCCCAGATTGCTGTGACGAAAGGCTGTGGGTATCATCTAATTCCCGATGGAATGTCGCAGCCTGCCGTTTCGCCAGCTTCCGCACCAACCTAAGTTATTTCTTCAATTCCTCGATAATTTTTCCTTCGTCAAGCAGTTCTACGGGTATGCTCCAACACTCCAGGCAGTAACGAAATCCGCAAAATCCTTGTCCTATCCACGCGAACGCAGGGCGGAAGTCGCAGCGATTTTGAGCGAACAGAATGCGGCGTTTGGAGCTGGAGAAGCGGCGCGAGAGAACCTGGGGCGGTTTGCGAAGGGTGCGGTTGCGGTGGTGAGCGGGCAGCAGGTTGGATTGTTTGGCGGGCCGGCATACGCGGTGTACAAAGCGGTGAGCGCGATCCGAATTGCGCAGGAATTGACGAAGGAGGGAGTCGATGCCGTTCCGGTTTTCTGGATGGCGACGGAAGACCACGATCTGGAGGAAGTGCGGTCGTCGACGTGGTTCCACAACGGGAAGCTGAAGAGGTTTGAGCTGCCTGGGAATGGCGACGCGGGATTGCCGGTGGGGAAGATTGCGCTGGGGCCGCAAGTGCAGGAAATGGTTGATGAGGCGGCGGAGATTTTGCGGGCCGCGGGCGGAGAGTTAGTCGCAAGGATTTTTCGCGATAGTTTTGGAGCAAAGGAAACGTACGGAAGCGCGTTCGGAAAATTGTTCGCGCGGTTGTTTGCCGAGCAAGGGCTGATATTGCTCGACCCGCTGGACGGGCGATTGCATCGCGTCGCGGGAGCGGTTCTGCGGAGGGCGGCGGAGCAGCGCGACGAGTTGAATGAGGCGCTGCTGGCGCGCGGGAAGGAGTTGGATAAGGCGGGTTTTGCGGCGCAAGTAAAAGTGACGGCGCGAAGCACGCTGCTTTTCCAGATTGGCAGCGGCGTGAGACAGCCGATCGGGTTTAGCGGCGGAAAATTTGTCAGCGGCGAGCGGAGCTGGACCAACGACGAATTGGTCCGAGCGATAGAGGCCGAGCCGGAGAGTTTCAGTCCCAATGCGCTCCTCCGTCCAGTGCTGCAGGATTATCTTTTGCCGACGGCGGCGTACATCGCGGGGCCGGCGGAGATTGCGTACTTCGCGCAAGCGGAAGTGATTTACAAAAAGTTGCTGGGACGGATGACGGCGATCCTGCCGCGCGCGGCGTACACGATTGTGGATGCGAAAGCAGAGAAGCTGCTGAGCCGATATGGGCTAACGGCCGAGGATGTGTGGCGCGGTTCGCAAGAATTGCGGGGCAAGATGGAAACGGCCAGCGTGCCGCGGGCACTGGGCGCGCAGTTTGACAAGTCGTTGAAAGAGATTGCGGGCATGCTGGAGAAGCTGAAAAAGCAGATTGTGCGGCTGGATCCGACTTTGAGAGGCGCCGTGGCGACGGCCCAAAGGAAGATTGCGTTTCAACTGGAGAAACTGAAACGGAAAGCGGGCAAGGCGCAAACGTTGAAGACGGCGCTGATTGACAGCCACGAGGAGTATTTGGAGTCATGGTTCTATCCGCACAAGGGATTGCAAGAGAGGGAGCTGTGCTTCCTGCCGGTTCTGGCGCGATGGGGACCGGGAGGATTGAAGGAGCTGCAAAAGCTCTCCGCGAGCGCGAAGATGAAAGAGCATAAGCTGGTGAGGATTCCGTGATCGGCGAGGGGGTACGCCACCCCCGGTGTTTTGTGCAAAGAGTGCGGAAACCATAGAAAAGATAGGAGATAGCGTTCTGCGCGGTGCAAAAGAGTGCGTAAGAGTATGAAAACAAAGGAACCGTAAGCGCCATGGAATGATATTGATGCGGACTCCTAGTAAGAACAGCGGCGGATGGCGAGTGGCTGGCGGCAAGTGAAAAGCGAACGGCGAAAATGGAAAAGCGAAGATCTGTCCGGAGCCTGAAGGATTGGCAAACGAGCATGCGTCGGCAGGAGTGAATTGCGCGGGAGTGGGGCGGCGGGAACATGGGGAAGTGTAGCATGGGAATGGATTACTGTCAAGGTACAGTACTTGGTGCGTATCATTCGAATTGAGACGCGGGAAGTGCAGTGGATGGAAAGGGTTGGCGGGAATTTTGTAGTTTGCTGAGACGGTGGAACTGTCTGGAAGGGTGGACTCGAGAGAGAAGAAGAGCCCACCCTTTCAAGAACCAAAATCGAAAGGGCGGGGCACCCCCGCGAGAAAAGACAAACCCAAAATCGTTTGGGCGAGTTTAGGGTGTCCCACCCGCCGGATTGCTCGGATACGACGAACTCCAAAGCCTCTCGCAGCGAGGGGTTTATCCAAAAACAGTCCATGACTCCGCCGCTACCCCACGGGCCTATCGCCGGTTCCACGTCCCGGCGATACATGACTAGGCCAGACTTCGTTCCCTTCTGGAAAGCATTGTAGACGGTCTGCGAGGCAATTCCAGCTTCACGCAAAGTCGCCGCGTTAACCTCAACTGTTGTGCGGCTCCCCTGTAGCTCAATGGTAGGGCGCTCGGCCGCTCCAGAAGGTGACTCCATACAACCCAGCTTCCGATTCTATATGTAGCGCTATAGGGTGAGCGGCAGCTCTCTGGACTCGGCCTCGGAATTGCTATTCAAGAGATTCTTATTGCCTCTCACCAGATCCCACTGCTGCTACTCGGGCGCTACGGGGCCAAAAGACTACTTTCGCCATATATTCGCCCTATGGTATCGTCGTTAATCATGAGAGATTGTCCCGGACGCCTAGCATGCCTTATCGAGCGCGTCGCTGCTGCTTCAGGATCGGTGAATGTCGCCTCTACCGGACAATCCCAAGATCTATCACATTACGCACGTCGAGAACGTCGAGAAGATTGTTCGGGATGGCGCACTATGGTCGGATGCCGAGCGCATTCGTCGAGGACTAGCGTGAGAGATAGTTGGCATGAGCGAGATCAAACGAAGACGACTCGACGAGATCAGAGTCGACTGCCACGCTGGAACAATGGTTGGTGGGTATGTTCCTTGGTATTACTGTCACCGATCAGTCATGCTGTACATCCTGCACATGGGAAACAGCCCCGGCCTAACCTACCATGGCGGTCAGCGACCTATCGTACACCTCCAAGCCAATCTCAACGCGGTTCTCGACTGGGCCGAGAGCAATCACGTGCGTTGGGCATTCAGCCGCGGCAACGCAGGAGCGTACTACACCACCTTTTCGAAGGACCGTGGAGAACTCGGGAACCTAGATTGGACGTCAATCGCGCAAGCAGATTGGAGAAACCCTGACGTAAAAGAAGCAAAACAGGCCGAACTGTTAGTTGAGACTTCCTTTCCATGGAATTTGGTCGAGGCCATTGGAGTCATCGATGCTGGGATGGCTGAGCAGGTGACCAGATCGATTGCCGGCGCCGAGCACAAGCCAATCGTAAGAATCGAACGTTCGTGGTACTACTGAGGTGTGAGCATCATGATTGAATTGAAGCGAGGAGACATTCTGGACGCGAAGGCTGATGCCCTCGTGAACACCGTCAATTGCGTCGGTGTGATGGGGCGAGGCGTCGCTTTGCAGTTTCGAAAAGCCTTTCCTCGCAACTTCAAGTTCTATGAAGCGGCATGTGAGCGCGAAGAGGTACGGCCTGGGAAAATGCTCGTGTTCGAAACGGGCCTTCTGACAGAGCCTCGTTTCATCATCAACTTCCCTACGAAGCGCCACTGGAAAGGCAAGAGTCGTATCGAGGACATCGATTCTGGATTGCGTGCACTCGTGCAAGAAGTAAAGAAGCGGGGCATTCGGTCAGTAGCAGTTCCTCCCCTCGGCTGTGGCCTCGGTGGACTGAATTGGAAAACAGTTCGACCCAGAATTGTCCATGCCTTCGAGGATTTCCCGGAGGTGCAGGTCTTGCTCTTCGAGCCTGCGGGAGCCCCGAAGGCCGAAAAGATGACCAAGGAACATCTTCCGCCCAAGATGACTCTTGGAAGAGCGGTGCTGATCGAGCTTATGGTCCGATATCTTCTTGCCGTTCTCGATCCTTTTGTATCCTTACTGGAGATCCACAAGCTGATGTACTTCATGCAGGAGGCCGGGCAACCCCTTCGGCTGAAATATGAGAAAGCTCTGTATGGACCCTATGCCAAGAATCTGCGCCACGTTCTGAATGTTATCGAAGGACACTTCATCACCGGCTATGGCGATGCCGAAGACAAGCCGGAGTTGCCAATCGAGCTTTTGCCGAACGCCGCGAAGATTGCCACAGAGATGATGACTTCGCATCCCGACACACACGCTCGGTTTGAGCGAGTCGCGCGACTCATTCACGGATTTGAAACACCATACGGGATGGAGCTGCTCGCTACCGTGCACTGGGTGTCCACTCGCGAAGGCGCACTGTCTGTGGACGAAGCGGTTGAAAAGACTTACCAATGGAACGAGCGGAAGCGCGTTTTCGACCCCAATCAGATCCGCCGGGCTTGGCAAGTGCTGAAAGAACAGGGATGGCTGGCAGTCATCCAATCATGACAATATACGCACTTCGACATGAAATCCCACCCTCTATGAGGGCGTCGGCTCTGTCAGGAGACACAAATAGTTTACGAGCTGCGAAGGCTCGTCTTTCTTTCTATCTATAAGGATCTTTTCTCTTACTTTTTCCTTCATTTCGACGAAGGCTCGCTCGTGAATCTGGCGGTGGATGCTGGTTCCACCAACCATCTAATCGGCCACGAACTTCCGACCATGATTCTTTCTTCAGACGCCGCAATCGCTCGCAGGTGGAAGGCGCCCAATCAGTCCAGCGATGGATTCGCGTCCACCAGGGTGGGACCCGGGCATCAAGGAAGAAACGAATCTTTGGGTGGAATCACTACCCAGTGAGTCATCCTGCGACGGTTCTTGTGTCGCCGCACTTGCTGACAAAACCTCTCTTGGGGCTCGTTGAGGAGCCTAAGCAAAGCGTCACAGTGTTCCTCGAACGTTTCGTTCCGCAGATGAACTCTCATCAGGAAAGGAGAATTGCGTATGAACGGCAAAAAACCCAGGTCGTCTATAAGTGTAGCCGATGACTTTCTTTTCGGCGAGCTTCGGGCAGTTCACAAGGTAGCTCCCGCGGTAGTTTCTCCACCCCCGCTCGGTCCACTCTCCGCCTTTGTTGGTGATTTTGTGGGGAACGGCTTCAACACCATCTTCCGGCCGGACAGTACCGCAAGTCCGACGCCACTCCCCAATCCAGTTCCCCCAACTCCTCCACATGACAACATCCTCGAATTGAACCTTACCTCTGAGACTCTCTCGTTTTCGAAAAGCCTCGGTTCGGTCCCGAATCGTGGCACTGGAGCCCAGAAAGACGCCTTCCTCAATGGAGTGCCCTATGTGCAAAGCATCAGCGATATCACGATCCACGGCGAAAAGGTCGGCATCCACTTCGAGCCCGGCATTTGGATTCATGTGCCCGCGACCACCATCCCGCCACTCGGCGAAACCGTCTCGCGCATGGCCTCCATTCCCCACGGGACGACCATCGATGCTCAGGGCCTTGTCAAACCTGCAGCGCCGGGACCGCCTACAATCGCCGCGGTAGACATCACGCCAATTATCAACGCGACGAAAGCGCCGTTCAGGTTTCCCAGCCAGACCGCCACGGACCCCAATACCCTCAGAATCCCGCAAGATCTGGCGCCGTTCATCGCCCAGGGAACCATCACTCAGGCGATGCTGGACAATCCCAACTCCGTCCTGAGTAACCTCATCGCCAAGCAAAACATCATTAGCACCACTACCCTCTTCATTTCCACAGCCCCGCCTCCGCCCGTCGGCTTGTTCGGCGGCGGAACAGACAACATCGCTTTTTTGCTCGGTCAGCCCGCTGCCACCGCGCCCAACGCCCAGGCCACGCAAATGACCGCCGTCTTCTGGATTGAAACCGTCCAAGTGGACATTGAGGTCCCGCCGCTGCATGTCGGCCAGCACTTCGCGGTCAAACCCAAAGCAGTTCTTCCGGGGCAACGCGTACCAACGTTCTCGGGGATCGTACCGATAGACCTGGATGTGCCGCGTAAGCTGACCCGGACGTTTACCCAAATTCAGTACACCCAGACGGTCCTGCTGAATTTCAATGGCCTCACCTGGCCGCACGTCTCGGTGAACACTCTTGTTCCAGCCGACGACATCCATGTCCCCGAATCCGCCTGGAAATAATCTAGACGGAGTACTTTGGGCTCGGCCCGTCTCATCAACAATTGTGAGTGTTTCGTTAGTTTGAGCGCCATCGCTAAATTCTTGCTTGGTCTGAGCTCCGTGGACGCGTTCAGCCTTTTGGTGGATGTATCTGAGTACCAGGCAGGAGCCGAGTTTAAGGTGTTGCACTCGCCTGCTCGTGGAGAGGCTTGAGCTTGGCGATTACCTTTTGGGCCCCCGCAGAATCTACCTTCATGAGTCTTCCGCCTCCGCGCCAATTGCCGGCTACGATCACCATCTGCACTTAGGTGGTCTCGCCAGATTTGGTTTCGATGACGGTGGCGGGTTGATTCTTGGCACTGGATTGCAGTTCGTGCTTGCCCGGCGCGGCATGGACGGAGAACCAGCGACCATTCTCAAGGCGGTCCACTTCTTTGCCATCCACGTAGATTGAGGGCTTGAGGGGCGAGCCGACGTAGTGACGTTCGCGGAAGAAAACAATTGTGGCGTCCTTGGTGGTGTCGGCGTCCTGCGGTGCCGCAGCGGGGGCGGGTGTCGGCGGGGCTGGAGATTGCTGTTGCGAACTTGCCGTGAACGGCACAGAGAGCATGAAGAGGATAGCTGAGACTACGTGGGTCCGCATAAATCCTCCGGATCAATTTGTAGACACTGGAATCCTAAGCGGTGCGGCCCGGTGAAACAGGTTCCCGTTGCCAGATGCGTCTAGCCCAATACAGCTTATCGGGGAAATCCAGGGACGAAGACTAAAGCATAGCGTGAGTGTCGAAAGAGAAATACGGTGAAAAGATCGTGCTGACGCGGGGGAAAGTAAGGCACTGTTTAGAGTAACCCGGCCGTGGTAGTTTGCGTAGCAACTTCAGCGATTCGGAGGTCTCCATGATCTGGTTCTACAGAGCATTCTTTCCCGTCGTGTGGATTGCGTTCATCGTCTACTGGCGGATCAAGGCCGCGAATACCAAGGAGACTCAGCGCCTCGAACCTGCCGGCTCGCGCATCCTGCGCGCCCTAATCATCCTCGTCGCGATCATCCTGCTCTCGACAACCTGGATCCCGCTGCGCTGGCTTTACAAGCCTCTGTGGAGCGCTGGATTGCGGCCATTCTGGCTGGGAGCGGCCATCACCATTGGCGGCCTCCTCTTCGCCGTTTGGGCGCGTGAGCACCTCGGCCGCAACTGGAGCAACTCCGTCAGCATTAAGCAGGATCACGAGCTGATTACCAGCGGTCCGTACGGCGTCGTGCGCCACCCCATCTACACCGGTATTCTGGAGGGATTCCTCGGCCTCGCAATCGCCATCTCCGAGGTGCGCGGGTTCGTCGTTTTCGTCGTGTTCTTCCTCATGTTCTGGGCCAAGCTCAGAAAAGAGGAGCAGTGGATGCGCTCTCAGTTTGGAGAGACGTACGCGAAGTATGTCCATCGGACGGCGGCCCTGGTGCCTTACCTCTTCTGATTGCCTGCGTTTTGTCGGAGCGCGACAACGCGGATTCGCGAGCACCGCAGAAGACTACTTCATGACGATGCCGGGGCCGCGGGGGAGCGGACGCCGGAGAGGGCGGCTTGTGCGCCTAGGCTAACAGAATGAAAAGGACCACGGCGATTGCTGGGATGATGGCGTCAGGTGGCGGGTTGGACGAGGTTGATGAGATTGCCGCAGGTGTCTTCGAAGAGGACGCCTGTGACGGGGCCCATATTTTTGGGTTCGCCGCGGAAGACGACGCCGAGAGATTTGAGACGGGAGTATTCGGCGGCGATGTCGCTGGTGAGGAAGGCGGTGGCAGGAATGCCAGCGGCGAAGAGAGCTTTCTGGTAGGTCTGGGCGGGAGGAAAGCCCATGGGCTCAAGGACGAGTTCGACGCCTTCGGCGCCTTCCGGGGATGTGACGGTGAGCCAGCGGAACTCGGGGCCCATGGGGATGTCGTGTTTTTTTACAAAGCCGAGGATGGTGGTGTAGAAGCGGAGAGCGTGGTCCTGATTTTCGACCATGATGCTGGCTAGCCGGATTTGCACGGGCAGCTCCTGGTGATCTGGACTTTGGGCCGGTACTGCGATGGCCGACATTTTACCCGAGATGTGGTGCCTATGGTACGCGGATCAGATGCTGAGGACAGGGATGGGGAGGGCGGTGATTACGGCGTAGCCGTGTGTTTTGAGGTAGCCGCCGTACGGTTGGAAGCCGGTGACGAGGACGTCGGCTTGGGATTGCTGGGCGGCAAGGCTGAGGGCTTTGGGAATGTCGCCACTGCCGATGAAAACTTCAGCGTTGGTGCCCATTTCTTTTTGGAGGGCGGCCATGTGCTCGGAGGCGTCGCCGACAAGTTCCTTTTTCCACAGGGGATTCTCGTAATCGCCGCCAGGGCCCCAGGACTCGACAGGAGCGGTGACGTAGGCGAGGGTTAGTCGAGCGCCGAAATCGGCGGCTAGATGCGAGGCCCAAGAGATGGTTGTCCGATTGTGCGGGCGGAAATCCACGGCGCAAAGGACGCTGCGAATGGCGTACTTGTGCGGAGGAGCGGCTTTGTCACTGGAGTGGCCGCCGGTCCAGACGGGGCAGTTGGTGGCGTAGAGGAGCTTGGCGGGGACGGTGCCCATGAGGAATTGGTCGAAGGTGTAGCCGTGGGAAGGAAGCATGATGAGATCGGCGCGCTCGCGGTCGGCGGATTCCATGATGGCCGTGGGAGGATCGCCATCGAGAAGTTGGGCGCGAATCGGGAGGCCTTCGAGATCGGGCTGAAGAATGGAGTCGCCGCTTTGGCGGGCGGTTTTTTGGATTTCGTCGAGCATGTTCCAGCCGGCGGGGACGCGGCTGACGGAGGGAATTCCCGCGGCGCGGCTGCGGTCCGTGACGACATGAACGGCGACGATTTCGGAATGGAAATGGCGGGCGAGCGTGGCGGCTTGGTGGATTACGGGAAGAGCGGTGTGGGGGAAATCAACGGGGAGAAGGATTTTTCTGAGACAGAGCATCGGGCACCGGGAGAGAACAAAATAGCACGGGGAGTCGGGTGGTGTCCTAATTTCGACTTGCCTAATCAGGTCTCGACGATCGTAGGAAGAGGTTTGGTACACATACCACGTGTGGTGCTAAACGTGAACCGCTGCGCGCATCGCGGAAACCGGAAAAGCGGGAGCAGAGTTCCCGCACTCCAAATAAGAACGATATAGGGGGCCAGATGGCCCGCTGGGGCGTGAAACCGTGCTAGGCGGGCTTGTGCGAGCGGTTGGCGATGGGGGCCAGTTGCATGGAGGGTTTGCGGATGCTGGCCAGGCGGGCGAAGGAGAGTTCGGCGCACTTGACGAGCATGTAGAAGCAGATGACGACGATGGCGATCGCTACGAAAGCGATGACGAAGAGCGCGAAGGCGCCAACCAGTTCGCGAACAAAATAGAATTGCGAAGCGACGACGACGGCAAGGAACGACCACAGCCAGAAGCGCCGGCGGTCGTTCACTGGACTTTCCGGTGCGGCTGCCTGAGTGGTGGCTGCAGAAGCTGCCGCGTTCTCCGTGGTGGTTGCGGCCGCGTTCGCTGAGTAATCGAAATTCGCTGGTGCCGCGATGCTTGTTGCTATTGCCAGGCTGGTGGCCACGTCGTTCTCCTGTTCTATTTCTATGGGCGGCTCCGGCTGGATGAGGGCCAGGGCCGCCGTTCTGCTTTCCTGGTGGACCACCAGGTCAGCGCTTGTTGGATGACGATGTGCACTTTCGCTCAGACGGGAAAAAGCGACAATGCACGGCGGGTGAACTGTGGGTGGACGGCGGGTGAACTGGAGAGCAGGAGAGGGGAAGTAACGGATGATAGAATTTGCGGGGCGTTGGAGGGAGAGAGATGGAAGTTTTGCGAGTGAAGACGGGGCGGCGGACGCAGTTGGTGGACGTGACGGCCGAGGTGGAGCGGGCCGTGGAGAAGGCTGGAGTGACGGACGGAGTTTGTTACGTTTACGTACCGCACACGACGGCGGGCGTGATGATTAACGAACATTTTGATCCGGATGTGGCTACGGATTTGGAAGGAGTGTTTGAGAAGTTGGTGCCGCGAGCGGGGGCGTACAGGCACGCGGAAGGGAACTCGGATTCGCATGCGAAGGCGGCGATGACGGGGACGAGCGCGATGATTTTCATAGAGGCGGGGAAACTGGCGCTGGGAAGATGGCAGGGAGTGTTCTTTTGTGAGTTTGACGGGCCGCGGGAAAGGAAGCTGTGGGTGAAAGTCAGGACGGATCGGAACTGAGCCAAGTGAACTAAGCGATGAACCGCGCGAGCGATGACGTCTCGCAAAGCGACCGTGTTCGTTGCGGGGCTACGGAGAGACCGCGACAAAACTGAGGAATGGCCATTCGGCACGCGATCGTGCGTGGAGATGCCGATTAGCTCAAGGGGTTTGTGGAATCTCGGGAATAATCTTTGGCGGCGAGATCCTTTGCTTATCATCGACAGAGAAAAGCAGGTAATTCGTGAAAGTCATGCGCTGGTGAATTAATTTTCCCCTAAGGTCGCTGTAGACTTCAGCGCTTTGTGGTACCCACATGTCCAAGCCGCGGCTGGCGAAATGGACGGGGCCATACTCAATGGAGGTGTGGTCCACAGTGAGGCGCAGGTCGGGAAGCGGGGCGACGAGATCCGTTTGCAGCGCGACGATCTGATAGCTATCGGCGAGAAACCAGGCGCGACCTCTCAGAGGAACCGCGCGCGCCGGCGTATTCCATCCGAGTCTATAAGCGCGAATTCTGTTGGGCTTGTCGTCGCGCTGACGAAAAGAGACTTGCCAGGAGCGGGCGCCTTTCCAATCTGCCAGCCCTTCGCAAGTCATTGAAAAGTCCGACGAGTAGTAGGGATGGAAGATCAGCAGAAGTGCCGGGAGGCCTTTCGAGGTCACGCCTCCCGAAGAATCGGCGAGGGCAGCTCCGCCGCCAAGGTACTCTTCGACGCCAAGAATTCCGGGCCGCAGCTTCTCAATGGAAACCATGTAATCGTATCTCTTGTTCAGTGTGTGAGTCGCATTTCCCGATCGGTCGATGGATTCGTAGAGAAGCGATTCGGTGGCTGTAAATCGTTGCAGGTTGTCCACGAATTCATCGATCCGGTGGCCAGCTTTATTTAGCGCGTCCTCTAAATCACACTGGGTGCCAGGTTCAACGGCCGGAATGTCATTGTCGACGTCAGGAGGACGCCAGTGGGGGCTGGCGGGCAGAATGGTGTGGCGGGAAGCGGACTTGGAGGGGCGCTTGCCAGTCTCGGTGGGCGTTCGTAAATCGGGCGCGTCAAGTTGGGCTGATTTGGTAAGCGCGTCCAACTGTTTCTTAGCGGCAAGATCGTTAGCGTGGTCCCTCAGGTAGAGGCGCAATGTGGCAGCGGACTGGGCAGCCAAAGCCTGGGCCAAAAGGGGAGCAGCACAGGAGGCTTCGTCATGGCCAAGGTCCAAAGCCCTCTGCGCGTGCCGAGCGGTTTCATCGACTGAACCATCTCGCCAAGAGAGCCTAGCTAAGACTTCTTCGGCCCGCCAGTAGGAAGGATCCAGTTTAGCCGCACGTTCAAGATAGATTCTTGCCTCCAAGGAATGATCCTCATTGAGCAGCGCTTCGCCCAAAGAAACCATTGCCGGGACGTGATCGGGGCGAAGTTGTAGTGTCTTGGTCAAATAGGAGTTAGCCATGGGCCAGTTGCCCAATCGGGATGCATACGTGGCGAAAACGTAGTTGATTTCGGGATCGTCAGAGGTGGGAGGATAGAACTTGTCCTCGTGGTTTGGCGGGCGCAGCAAGAAATTCACACTGACTATGTTGGACCCGTCCACGTCAGCTAGTTGAGCGGCACGCGCAAACCCTGGAACGACAACCTGAATTTCGTATCGCATCGCGGGTAAATCGGCGCAGCGCAGGTGGGATGTCTTGGTGATGGCTTGCTTGTAGATCTGTCCTGAGGCTGTGACCAAAGTTAGCGCCGCCGATTCTGCTATGGGGAGGTTGTTGGGGCCGAGGAGCGTGATGTCAAGCGTTGCGGAAGGGCTCAACTGACTCGTTTGAGCAGGACTAGCTGGGGTGGCTTGGGGAGACTGCGAAGGCAGGATGAGCACCTGTCGATGGGCGGATCCCCACGGCAGAAGGCCGCAGAGAATAAGCTTGGCGAAAAGAGAGAAGGCTACAGTGCGACTTGCCACGGTTTTCTCAGGTTATTTAGCGAAGAGATCCAAATTCAGGGAATATTACTCTCTCCAGGATGGCCACGGAAATAGCAATTTTCAAACAAGAAGGATGGAAGTCAAGAGCGTGCGAGCCGATCATTGCGCGCGGCCAGCGGCTTTATAGCAGTGAAGCCGATGAAGCGGTGCTGTGTTAGAGTTTTTGGGTGATGAGCCGACTGGGGATTTACGTACAAGTCCCGTTTTGCCAGACGAAATGCACTTACTGCAATTTTCATACGGGAGTGGTGTCGGCGGGACGGTTTTCGCCGTATGCGGAGGCGGTGTGCAGGGAGATTCGTGGGCATCGGGAGTTGTATCGAACTGCGGGAGTGCATTGGGGAAGCAGCGACCGGACCGCGGCGAATTTCGAGCAGGGGCCAGAAGCATTTTCAAAACAGAGTGCACAGAGGACGCAGAGAAGAGAGGAAGAGTTTGTGGTGGATACGGTTTATATCGGCGGCGGGACGCCTAGTTTGCTGGAGCCGGAGTTGCTGCTGCGAATGATGGAGACGATTCGAGGAACGCTTGCGACGGAATTGAGCGAGGTGACGTTGGAGGCTGATCCGGAGACAGTGGGTCCGGAGAAAGCAGCGGCGTGGGTTGAGGCGGGGATCAACCGGGTGAGTTTTGGAGTGCAGTCATTCTCCGACAAGGAATTGGCGGCGGCGGGGCGGATGCACAGGCGGGTCGATATTTACCGGGCTGCGGCGATATTGCGGGAAGCGGGGATTCGAAATATCAGTTTTGACTTGATTGCGGGGTTGCCGCACCAGACGGTAGAGAGTTGGAAGGAGTCGCTGGAGGAGTTGAGGAAGCTGGAGCCGGAGCATGTTTCGGTTTATTTGTTGGAGGTGGATGAGGGGAGCCGGCTGGGGAAGGAATTGCTGAGTGGCGGGGCGCGGTATAGTGCGGGAGCGGTGCCTAACGATGACGAGATGGCCGATTTTTATGAGTCGGCGCGCGACTTTTTGGGCGCGGCGGGATACCACCATTATGAGATTTCGAACTGGGCAAAGCCGGGATGCGAGTCACGGCACAATTTGAAGTATTGGAGGCGGGAAGCGTATTTGGGATTTGGAGCGGGAGCGCATTCGTTTTCGGGGAGGCAAAGATGGGCAAATGCGCATGATGCGGCGGAGTATGTTGGGGCGATTGTGGCGGGGCGATTGCCGGTGGAGCAACTGGAGCCGGTGACGCGGGTGAGCGCGCTGGAAGAGGAGTTATTTTTGGGACTGCGCCAGTTGGATGGGATTGATGTAGGGAAGATTGAGCGGGAGTATGGGGTGGAGTTAGAGGAGCGATTTGGGCCACTCGAAACGGCTGGGCTTATCGAGAGAGAGGGTGGCATTGTACGGCTGGCGCCGAAGAGATTGAGCGTTTCGAATGAGGCGTTTGTGGAGTTAATGCGGTGAGGGTGCTGCGAATGGAGAACTGGACGAAGTTTTGAGGTTGTTTTAACACAGAGAAGACAGAGGACGCAGAGAAGAGGAGTAAGAGACGTGGGAACAATTGCCAAGAGCGGGATGAGGAGTGAAGCGGATGAGATGATGGGCGTGGAGAACGCCGTCGATTTGCGGAGCGACACTGTGACGCGGCCAACGGCGGAGATGCGCGCGGCGATGGCGGCCGCGGAAGTTGGGGATGATGTGTATGGAGAAGACCCGACAGTGAACCGGCTGGAGAAACGTGCGGCGGAGATTTTTGGGAAAGAGGCGGGGCTGTTTGTGCCGACGGGCTGCATGGGCAACTTGATTGGGATCAAAGTATGGACACACCACGGGAATGAAGTGATTTGCGACGAGCGAAGCCACGTGAATTTGTATGAGCTGGCTTCGATGGCGGCGATTGCGGGATGCATGCCGCGTGTGGCGCAAGGTGTGGACGGGATCTTGACGTGGAAGCAAGTCGAGGAAGTGATTCGGCCGAAAATTTATTACGATTCGCAGACGGCGCTGGTGTGCATCGAGAACACGCACAACATGTGGGGCGGAACACTGTATCCAACGGCGACAGTGGATGAGATTTGCGAAGGAGCGCACGCGGCGGGGTTGAAAGTACACATGGATGGGGCACGGATTTTTAATGCGGCGGCGGCGCTGGGAGAGAGTGTTGCGCGGATGACGCGCGGCGTGGACTCGGTGATGTATTGCTTGTCGAAAGGGCTTGGAGCGCCGGTGGGGTCGATGGTCGTTGGCTCAGCGATGTTTATCGAGAAGGCGCGAATTTACCGAAAGATGTTTGGCGGAGGGATGCGCCAGGCGGGAGTGTTGGCGGCGGCGGGGTTGATTGCTTTGGAAAAATCACCGGCGAGATTGCATATTGATCATGAGAATGCGCAGGTTTTGGCGAAGGGGATCGCCGCGATGCCGGGATTGAAAATTGATCCGGCGAAGGTGCGGAGCAACATTGTGATTTTTGATTGCGCGGGGACGGGGAAGACGGCTGTGGAGTTGTGCGATTTGTTGCGGGAGAAGGATGTTTGGGCGCTTGATACGGAGAAGTATTCGGTGCGATTTGTTACGCACTGTGATGCGGATCGGTCGGCATGCGAGCGAGCGTTGGCGGCACTCGGGGAGATTGTTGGGCGGCCGCAGAGGGCGCGCGCTTAAGGCGCACACTCCAGGAAGAAACAAATATCATCGCAATCGGGCGAAAGAACGGCTTCCTTGTGTAAAATGGAGCTATAAGCGGAGCTTTGGTTGAGCATAGCCAGAGCGAATAGTCGATGGAGTGAGAGCCAAACCTAGAACAGGTGGAGAAAACGTGGACTTCACTTTTACAGAGGAACAGCAGCAGTTACGGCGGAGCGTGCGGGAGTTTGGTGAAGGAGAGATCGGGCCGCACGTGATGGAGTGGGATGAAGCGTCTCACTTTCCGATCGAGATTATGCCGAAGCTGGGGGAGATGGGGTTGCTCGGCGTGATCTTTCCAGAGCAGTACGGCGGTGCTGGGCTCGGCTACATCGAGTATGCGATTGCTATTGAAGAGTTGGCGAGAGTGGATGGGTCAGTGGGGTTGATCGTGGCGGCGCACAACTCGCTGTGCAGCAATCACATTTACAAATTTGGGACGGAGGAGCAGAAGAAGAAATATCTCGTGCCATTGGCGCAGGGAAAAAAGATTGGAGCATGGTCGTTGACGGAGCCGGAAGCGGGGTCGGACGCAGGTGGGACGCGGACGACGGCGCGGCGGGACGGGAATTCCTGGGTGCTGAACGGAGCGAAGACGTTCACGACGAACGGGCACTACGCGGATTCTTGCGTGGCCATGGCTGTGACCGACAAGGAGAAAGGATCACACGGAATCAGCGCCTTTATTCTGGAAAAAGGGATGGCCGGATTCAAGCCGGGAAAAAAGGAAAACAAGCTGGGGATGCGGGCGAGCGACACGTCAGAAGTGATTTTTTCGGATTGCCGGGTGCCTGGGGAGAATTTGTTGGGGCCGGAGGGCGAAGGATTTACAGGCAGCTTGAAGATTCTGGATGGAGGGCGGATTTCGATAGCGGCTCTGGCGCTGGGAATGGCGCAAGGCGCTCTGGAAGCGGCTGTGAAGTATGCAAAGCAGCGGAAACAGTTTGGGCAGCCGATCAGCGAGTTTCAGGCGATTCAATTCAAACTGGCGGACATGGCGACGGAAGTCGAGGCGGCGCGGTTGCTGGTGTATCAGGCGGCGTGGCTGGCGGACCGCAAGGATGTTCGTTTTACACGGGAATCGAGCATGGCGAAATTGTTTGCGAGCGAAGTGGCGGTGCGTGTGGCGAATGAATGCGTGCAAGTGCATGGCGGATATGGATTCATTAAGGATTACCCAGCGGAGAAATTTTATCGGGATGTGAAGCTGTGCACGATTGGCGAAGGAACTAGCGAGATTCAGAAGCTGGTGATTGCGAGACAGTTGCTGGGGAAAAAGTGAGTAGTGGGTACTGAATGGTGAATAGAAGCGAGTGCCGAACTCAGGGGAACATTTGTGTTGGATAGCGTAGAGACTGCTAAATATGTCAGCGAATTAGTTCTCGAAATCAAAGAACGATTGAGTGAGTCCATCGAGAGTGTGCAAGACTCTTGCTCGCCAGAGAACTTCTTAAACTACCGGCGTCGAGTCGGGACGCTTGTATACTCCATTTTTGAGCAAATTCTAGATCCGATCTACATTCAGCACCCCGAACTTAAACCGCCGGAACTGGAAATCTGGGGGCCGAGAGCCTAGTCGTCGCCGGCCGATCCAAGTAACCTAGGGGAAAGCGAGGACGGCGAAGCCGACAGCGCGCGCAGCGTCCGCAAGGCGCTGGTGTGCGGTGATGAAGGTGCGCCGAGCGGGGCGCCGCTGACACCAGGTGAGGGCGGCCGCAAGATGGAGGGCATCTGCGGCACTCAAGGAGTATTTGTCGAGTTCTTCAGCGGCCAAGTCCCGTAGAGTGTCGTCCGGAATTACCTCCCGCCATGCGCTGGCTATCAGGCGAAGGCGACTAAAGGCGCCTTGTTGGTCGCGATCTGTTATCTGATGGTTCCGATGCAGTCGAGAGATCCCACTGCGAATTTCGACAAAAGCGGACCACCAGACGACCACCGAAAATCTCCGGTAGCATACTTGCGCCTGCGGACTGGTACTTTGGTTGGCACACAACGGAACCAGCGCGCTGGAGTCCCAGAACGCGGGCGTTTTTTTCACCGGTCGTCTCTATCAGCCAGTAAAGCTTCCACGGCTTTGTTGCCCGGGACAGTGCCTGTACGAATCTTGAGAATCTGGCTCAGACTAACCTTGGCTTTCGGAAGACGCATCTTTCCCGCGGCTACTAACTCCAATTCTTCTTGGCTGGCATCGTCGGACGAAAAGGGAACGAGCTTTGCGATGGGCAAGTTGCGATCGCGGATGACGACTTCTTCGCCGCTCTTGGCGAATCTGAGGTATTTGCTGAGCTGGTTTTTTAATTCGGCGACGTTTACACTGCGCATGACGGCCTACCTCACTTATGGCTATTATAGCCATGAACGGATTTGATGGGAAGAGCTTTCGAGCAGAACCATAACGAAGTTTGGGACCAGGGAGTCGGCGCAGTGAGCTGTAGTTCGCGGGAAATGGGAAAAATCGGGATAATATGCAAGTGCATCCAGCCTTCGACGAATTCGCGGACAGTTCAGGAACAAAATGACGCTGCCTGTTGAAACGTGGGCGGAATTGGTGCGCGCGGGGGATGTGCGCGCGATTTCGCGTGCAATTACCGCGATTGAAAACCATCAGCCGGAAGGGGAAGAGCTGCTGCGGCGGCTCTTTGCGAGTACAGGAAGGGCGTATCTGACCGGCGTGACGGGAGCACCCGGGACTGGGAAGAGCACGCTCGTCGATCGGCTCGCGGCTTACTACAGGAAAAAAGAAGAGCAGGTTGGCGTGATTGCGGTGGATCCGACGAGCCCCTACACGGGCGGAGCGATCCTCGGGGACCGGATTCGAATGCAGAGCCATGCTAGCGATCGCGGGATGTATATTCGTTCGATGGCGACGCGCGGATTCATGGGCGGATTGGCGCGGGCGACAGCGGAAGTAGCGCTTTTGCTGGATGCGGCTGGGAAGCAGGAAGTGCTGATCGAGACCGTGGGAGTTGGGCAAGACGAGATCGACATTGTGCGGCTGGCGGATTGTGTGTTGGTGGTGATGGTGCCTGGGCTGGGCGACGACATCCAAAATATGAAGGCTGGTTTGATGGAGATTGGAGATATTTTTGTTTTGAATAAAGCGGACCGTGATGGAGCGGACCGGCTAGAGCAGCAACTGCTTGCGATGCTTTCCTTGGTGATGCCGCGAGACGGATGGCACCCGCCCGTGATGCGGACGGTGGCCACTGAGGGCAAGGGGATTGAGTCGCTTGCGGAGGCGATCGCCAAGTTTCAGAAACACTTTGAAACTAGCGGAGAGCGGGAGCGAAAACATGTGGAGCACTGGAAGCGGAGGCTTCTGGGATTGATCGAGTCGCGCCTGGTGGAGCGAGTCTTAGGCGGGGCTGAGGGAGAGGCTCTGCTAACGGCCATGGCGAAAGACGTGGCGGAACGGAAGAAGGATCCGTTCACGGCGGTGAGTGAGTTGCTGGCGAAGAGCAGCATTGGAGTCTGAGGCGGGGCAGAATGCATTTTGGCGAGATTGAAGTTCGGCACATACACGGCGGAGTATTTTGGCTGGATGGAGGCTCCATGTTTGGAGTCGTGCCGAAGCCGCTTTGGGAGAAAAAAATGCCCGCGGATGAGCGGAACAGGATTCCGCTGGCTGCGAACTCACTACTGGTGCGGGCGGACGGAAAAAATATTCTGGTGGAAACCGGGAATGGGACGAAGTGGGACGCGAAGCTGCGGAATATTTATGGATTTGCGGATGGGAATCCTTACGGAGATTCGCTGGCAAAAGCGGGAGTGAAACCAGAAGAGATCGATGTGGTGATCAATACGCACTTGCATTTTGATCATGCCGGAGGAAACACGCGGGTGGTGAATGGCAAACTTGTGCCGACCTTTCCGAATGCGAAATATGTCTTGCAGCGGACAGAGTTGGAGCACGCGATGCGGCCGACGGAGCGGGATCGCGCGAGCTATTATGCGCACGACTTTACGCCGATTACGGAAGCGGGACAGTGGCAGTTCGTGGATGGCGATGCGGAGATTTTACCGGGAATCTCGGTGGTGAAGATTCCGGGGCACAATTTGCAGATTCAAGGAGTGCAAATCGCGGGCGGCGGGAAGACGCTGATGCTGGTGGCGGACCTGATTCCGACCCGGCACCATTTGCCGCTACCGTGGATCATTGCGTACGATCTATATCCGCTGACGACGCTGGAAACGAAGCGGAAATGGATTGCAGAGATCGTGCGAAACGGATGGATGGTGGCGTTCGGGCACGATCCGGATTTTTCCGCGGGGACCTTGCACGAGCAAGACGGGAAAGTCGTTTGCGAGCCGGTAGACCTGAATCGCTGAAGCCACGGAGAGAAAAGAATGGCAGCTGCCAAAACGAGCCAGTCGAAGCGCGCGAACACGCAGGCGGAGATCGGAATCATCGGCGGGAGCGGGCTCTACTCGATGAATGGATTGACGAAGACGCGCGAAATGCGCGTGAAGACGCCGTTTGGGGAGCCTTCAGACGTGATTGTATTAGGGATGCTGGAGGGGAAACGAGTGGCATTTCTGGCGCGACACGGGCGCGGTCACCGGATTTTGCCTGGCGAGATTAATTTTCGTGCAAATGTGTATGCGATGAAGCTGCTTGGCGTGCAGAGAATTATTTCCGTCAGCGCTGTGGGATCCCTGATGGAGGAATTACGGCCAGGTGAGTTTTTGGTGCCTGATCAGTTTGTGGACCGGACGAAGAATCGCATATCGACGTTCTTTGGAGAAGGGCTCGTAGCGCATGTGGGGTTTGATAAGCCGACGTGCGGGCAGGTGTCGGGAGTGTTGGCTGATGCGAGCGTGCATTGTGGCGTGAAGGTGCATCGAAAGGGAACTTACGTGTGTATCGAAGGGCCACAATTTTCGACGCTGGCGGAAGCGAACATGCACCGGCAGTTGCACTTTGAAGTGATTGGCATGACAAACGTGACGGAGGCGAAGCTGGCGCGAGAGGCGGAGATTTGTTACGCAACGATCGCGATGATCACGGACTTTGACTGTTGGCATCCAGAGCACGAGTCCGTGACCGCAGCGCAGATCATTGCCACGCTAGTGCAGAATACGGAAAACGCGCAACGCGTGTTGCGTGAGGCGGTGCGCGCCATCCCGGAGGAGCAGAGTTGCAAGTGCGGCGCCGCGCTGAAACATGCGCTGGTGACGGATATGAAGCTGGTGCCCAAGGCCACAAAGAAGAAGCTCGAAGCGATCATCGGAAAATACACTTCCTAGGAGAAGCCTGTGTCCTTACTTGTGGTGGGGTCAGTGGCGTTTGATGCGCTCGAAAGCCCGTACGGGAAAGTGGATTGGACCCTCGGGGGAGCGGCGACTTATTTTGCTGTTTGCGCGAGTTTTTTTGCGCCTGTAAGTCTGGTGGCTATTGTAGGCGAGGACTTTACGGCGAAGGACGAGGCCGTGTTTCGCGGGCGCCACATCGACACCGAAGGCTTGGAACGGGCGGCGGGGAAGACGTTCTTCTGGGCCGGGAAGTACTCGGATAATCTTAATGAACGAGTGACGCTGGCGACGGATTTGAATGTATTCGCGGGATTCAAGCCCAAGCTGCCGGAAAAGTACAAGACTTCGAAATACGTCTTTCTGGCGAACATCGCGCCGGATTTGCAGC
>Ga0335083_10000840_pt1 | contig 44221 bp, 41 predicted proteins | sample Lox_Sample_42_FD_206716 | JGI IMG/M metagenome (GOLD analysis project Ga0335083, IMG submission 206716) | Soil microbial communities from Loxahatchee National Wildlife Refuge, Florida, United States - Lox_Sample_4.2 | ecosystem: Environmental > Terrestrial > Soil > Wetlands | place: USA...
TTGAGCGCAGCTATGGACGAATTCAGTCTCAGCCCGTCTGCGTCTACCTCGGCGTTCCCCAGTGACGGACGCAGGCACGGGCGGCCGGACCATTTCGATGCCCCCACATCGGTTTGACCCGGCCGCCCAATTCTTGATCGAAATCGCTGGTTTCCGCCCGCAGCGCCGTTAGACTCCAAAAGGGTTGCTTCGCGCCTGGATGCCCTTATCTAGGTGTCGGGCAGTCTGCGAGCGAGTCTCTTCGATGAAAACCCTCCTTCGTTCCGCATCCATCGGCATGGCCGGTCTCGCGCTGGTGGCCTGTTCCACCGAGCCGCCGCACCCGATCGCGGCGGCGGACATGCCCAAGAGCTTTTCCGCGCCCATCACCAAATCCGACCTGGTCTGGCCCAAGGCCGACTGGTGGACGGGTTTCTCCAGCGACGAACTGACGGCGCTCGAAACCACCGCGGCGCAGAACAACCTCGATCTGGCCGCGGCTGCCGCGCGCGTCGAACAGGCGCGCGGGCAGACCGGCATTGCCGCCGCTTCGCTGTTCCCGGCGGTCGACCTTCAGGCGAGCGCCTCGCGTGCCGGCGCCAAGCAAACCGTGGTCGGCGTCGGCGGCGGTTCCGGCGGTACGCATGCCGGCGGCGGCAGCGGCCCGCAGGCGACGACCGGCACGATCAACACCATCGGCAACACCTTCGGCGTTTCGCTGAACGCGAGCTATGAGCTCGATTTTTGGGGCGTGGCGCGCGACAATCTCCGCGCCGCGCAGAATTCGGCGCGCGCCGCACTCTATGCGCAGCGCGTCGTCGGGCTGACCGTCAGTTCCGATGTCGCCGATACCTATCTGGACGTGCTCGCGTTGCGCGACCGCATTGCCATTGCCAAGAACAATCTCGAGGCGGCGAAGCGAATTCTGGGCATCACCGAGGCGAAGGTGACGAACGGCGTCTCGTCCAATCTCGATCTCGCGCAGCAGCGCGCCATCGTCGCGCAGGTCGAGTCCACCGTCCCTGCCCTGGAAGAACAGGAGCGCGAGGCGCGCTACGCGCTGGCCGTGCTCGAAGGCCGCGCGCCGGAAGGCTTCGACGTCAAGGCGCAGACCCTCAACGGAATCGCGGCGCTGCCGGTCGCGCCCGACATGCCCGCGGCGCTGCTGGTGCGCCGTCCCGATATCGCCGCCGCCGAGGCCGACCTCGTCGCGGCGCATGCGAGCCTGGATGCGGCGCGGGCGGCGTTCCTGCCTGCCATCGGGCTGACGGCTTCGGGCGGCTATTCCAATCCGCAGATCGGCTCGCTGTTCAATCCCGAAAGCCTTGCCTGGAGCGTCGGTGCGTCGCTGCTGCAGACGATCTTCGACGGCGGGGTCAAGACCTCGCAGACCGATATCGCCCGCGCGCGCGAAACGGAGCTCGTCGCGGACTACCGCAGCACCGTGTTCAACGCGCTCTCCGACACCGAAAGCGCGCTTGGCCAGGTCACGAGCATCGCCTTGCAGGAAGGGTTCGTCAGCGACCAGGTGAAGAACGCGGCGGAAGCGTTCCGCATCTCGGAACTGCAATATCGCGAAGGCGTGGCGGACCTGCTCTCCGTGCTGCAGACCCAGCAGGCGCTGTTCACCGCGCAGGACACGCTGGTGCAGGTCAAGCTGGCGCGGCTCCAGGCGGGGGTCAGCCTCTATCGCGCGCTTGGCGGCGGCTGGACGGTGGACCAGGACAAGGACGCGCCCACGCGCAACGACTTCAACCCGCTGCCGATCCCGTTGTAGGGCAAAGCATCATGGCGCTGGTTTGACGCAATGCCACAACTAAAGCGCGCGTATTGTCGACATTAGTCCGGACCGCGAAATAGTCTCCAGCGTCTGAGTTGGGGCGCAAAGTGCCGACGGTCGCGCAGTTCTATGGCATCACGATCAGGATGTACGTGAATGACCACAATCCGCCCCACTTTCACGCCGCCTATGGCGATGACGAAGCCTATGTCGCAATCGCGACCGGTGAGATATTCCGCGGCAACCTTCCGCGAAACGCCGCGCGGCTGGTGCGTGAATGGGCTCTGGTCCGAAAGGACGAATTGATGGATAATTGGCGTTGCGGCCGTGATGGACAGTTGCCGCAAAGGATCCTGGGACTCGATGCTGACTAAAGTGACGAAGCTTGAGAAATTGGGCGGCCACAAATTGCGTGTGCATTTCAACGACGGCACAAGCGGCGAGCACGATTTCTCGCGATTGATCGAAGGCCCCGGCGAGGCCAATGTGCCGCTCCGCGATCCCGCCTATTTTGCGCGCGCTTTCGTCGATCATGGCGCACCCACCTGGCCGAACGGCTACGACATGGCGCCGGAATGGCTGCGTCTCGAAATGGAGAAGGCCGGCGAACTTCGCAAGGAAGCAGCAGAGTAGCTGCGCGGCAAAGTGCCGCCGGCCGGACGGGAAAAGGTCTGCGCAGGCGGACCCTGTGCGCAAACCGCTTTCGGGATGCGAAGGAAATGGTTCACGCGGAGGCGCGGAGTCCGCGGAGTTAAACAGGTCCTCCGCGTTCTCCGCGACTCCGCGTGAAATACTTCAGAGCCGGCTGGGCTTCGCGACCCGGATCCCGGGCCGTGGCAGATGCCTCAGCCATGCCCGAGCACGCGGTGGGGCATGTAGGGCTTGGACAGCGCCTTGATTTCCTCGTCGGTCAGTTTGAGGTCGAGCGCCGCGATGGCATCGTCGAGGTGGGACATCTTCGACGCGCCGACGATCGGCGCGGTCATGCCCTTGCGCGAGAGCAGCCAGGCCAGCGCCACCTGCGCGTTGGGGACGCCGCGCTTGGCCGCAACTTCGCCCACCGCGTCGACCACGGCGAAATCGCTCTCCTGATAATACATCGCATGGGCGAACTCATCGGATTTGGCGCGGGCCGTTTCGCCCTTATCCTGGCGCCGGCGGTTGCCGGCGAGGAATCCGCGCGCCAGCGGACTCCACGGGATCAGCCCGATGCCTTCGGCAATGCACAGCGGGATCATCTCGCGCTCCTCCTCGCGATAGACGAGGTTGTAGTGGTTCTGCATCGAGACGAAGCGCGTGCGGCCCATCTCCCGCTGCTTGAAGAGATAGCTCGCGAACTGCCAGGCATACATCGACGAGGCGCCGATGTAGCGCGCCTTGCCCGCGCGCACGACGTCGTCCAGCGCGGCGATGGTTTCCTCGATCGGCGTGGTCGGATCGAAGCGATGGATCTGATAGAGATCGACATAGTCCATGCCGAGCCTTCGCAGCGAATTGTCGATGCCGTGCATGATGTGCTTGCGCGAGAGTCCGCGCTCGTTGGGGTCCTGGCCCATGGGGGAGCAGACTTTGGTCGCGACCACGATGCGCTCGCGGCTGTCGGCGAAATCCTTGAGCGCGCGGCCCAGCACCTCTTCGCTGGCGCCCAGCGAATAGACATCGGCCGTGTCGAAGAAGTTGATCCCTGCTTCCAGCGCGCGGCGGATGAAGGGCCGGCTCTGCTCCTCGTCCAGCACCCAATCGCGCCACTTGGGCGAGCCATAGGTCATCGTTCCCAGGCAAATGCGCGTAACCTTAAGACCGGTGTTGCCGAGGGCGACCTTTTCCATGACCTCGCTCCTTTAATGATGAGCGATGCTAGTTGATTGCAGCGGTCAAGGACACCGCATAACCTGCCGGCAGGATTCGCTGCCGGGCGGGGGATCGCTCAGGCAGCGAACGAGCAGGGGGGTCGTATGACCGCACGCAGGACTCGCAGACGCATGCGCGGCACCAAACCGCGCACCCATCTCTCTGCCCCCTTCCGGCGCGTCGCCGGCGCCGCGCCGCGCACCACTCCGGCGCCGCGACGTTCGCGTCCCGGGCGGGGGTAACGAACTGAACTCGCCCTCTTCCAACAGATCGTCATGGCCGCCCCTGTGGCGGCCACCCATAACCTCGGTTTGGCACCGTGAGTATGGGTGGCCGGGACAAGCCCGGCCATGACGGTTGAGCATAGGAATAAACAATTCCGGCGTCTCGAATTTGCCACGGCCCCTCCGCCCCTCCACAATGTGCGCTTGAGGTGCAGGCGTGCCGGGTTTCGACTTCTCTCCCTTCGATCTTCCGCCGCAGGCGCAGGCGCTGCGCGGCGAGGTGCGCGAATTTCTCGGCCGCGAACTGAAAGGCAAGCCGCCGGTCGAGCGTGCGCGCTCCTGGTCCGGCGGCAGCCGCGAATTCAGCAGGAAGCTTGGGCAGCAGGGCTGGATCGGCATGACCTGGCCTAAGGAGTACGGCGGCCACGAACGCTCCTATGCCGAACGCTATGTGGTGATCGAAGAGCTTCTGGTTTCCGGCGCGCCGGTGGGTTCGCATTGGGTCGCCGACCGCCAGAGCGGGCCGCTGCTGCTGCGCTTCGGCACGGAAGAACAGCGCCGGCGCTTGCTGCCGCAGATCGCGCGCGGCGAGCTTTGCTTCTGCATCGGCATGAGCGAGCCGGGGTCCGGCTCCGATCTCGCAAGCGTGCGCACGCGCGGCCGACGCGTCGATGGCGGCTGGAAAGTCACGGGCCAGAAGATCTGGACCTCCAACGCACAGCATGCCGACTGGATGATCGCGCTGGTGCGCACCGGCGACGCGGAGCAGCGCCATGCCGGCTTGAGCCAGCTCCTCATCGACATGAAGAGCGACGGCGTGACGGTGAAGCCGATCGCCAATCTGACCGGCGAGAGTCACTTCAACGAAGTCTTCCTCGACGAGGTGTTCGTGCCGGAAGCGATGCTGATCGGCGCCGAAGGCGACGGCTGGAGCCAGGTCGGCGCGGAACTCGCCTATGAGCGCAGCGGACCGGAGCGTTATCTCTCCAGCATCCGCGTGCTGCTCGAATTCCTCCGCGTCGTGGGCGACAATCCCAGCGAAGCCGAACGTCTGCTGATCGGCGAGATGACCGCGCGCATGTGGACCTTGCGGCAGATGTCGCTCTCCATCGCGGGCAAGCTCGCCGCCGGCGAGAACCCGGCTGTCGCCGCGGCGGTGGTGAAGGATCTCGGCACCTCGCTCGAACAGGATATCCCGCGCAGCGTCCAGGCGCTGGCGCGCCCGGATTGCGATCTCGAGGGTGACGACCCGTTCCAGCGCACACTGTGGTACCTATTGCAGACCTCGCCGTCGTTCTCGCTGCGCGGCGGCACGCGCGAAATTCTGCGCGGCATCATCGCGCGCGAATTGGGACTGCGATGAGCGAGCTGCGAACATTGCTGGCCGAAACGACCGAGCGGGTGCTGTCGCAGGCGCCGGACTGGGCCGCGGTCGAAAGCGCCGGTCTCGACAAGGTGCTGGTCGCGGAAAGGGACGGCGGCTTTGGCGGAACGTGGGACGATGCGTTCATCGTCGTGCGCACGCTCGGCTATCACGCGGTCGATCTGCCGCTGGCCGAAGCGATCCTGGACAGTGCGCACGTCAAAGACCGCGATCTTTATGGGACAATGATGCTGGCGGCGAAGATGGCCGGCGCGCTCTGCGCCGCGCTCGATCTTTCGGTCGAATACACGCGCCAGCGCCAGCAATTCGGCAAGCCGCTTTCAAGTTTCCAGGCCATCCAGCAGCAGCTCGCGGTGTTCGCGGAGGAGTCGGCGGCGGCGAACATGGCGGCCGCGGCCGCGTTTCATGCCGCCGGCTCGATTGAAGAAGAGGGGCACGACGCCGCCTTCGCCATCGCCTGCGCCAAGCTTCGCGCCAACCAGGCCGCGCGAATCGGCACGGCCATCGCGCACCAGGTTCACGGCGCGATGGGCTTCACCGCCGAATACAGTCTGCACCGCCTGACGCAACGGCTGTGGAAGTGGAGTTCGGAACGCGGCAACGAGCGCTATTGGGCCGGCTGGATCGGCGCGCGCATCGCCGCGCGCGGGGCTGAGAATTTCTGGCCGGATTTGACAGGCTGAAACCACGCCGGAAGCGTGAACGCGCCGGTGCGTGCCGCGGGCGCTTCCTCGCCAAGCAGCACCTCATACATTCCCTGCATCATGCGCTCCTGGCAGAAACTCTCGCGCACGAACTTCACGCCGTCGCGCCCCGCCGAACGAAGCCAGCGGGGATCCGCCAGCGCCTGGAGAACGGCTGCGGCATAGGCCTGCGCTTCGTCGCTGCGCACCAGCAGTCCTGTGCGGCCCATGATCATCGTTTCGGCGATGCCTCCGACGGCCGGCGCGATCACGGGCACGCCCGTGGCCTGCGCCTCCAGCAGCACGTTGGGAAGCGCTTCCGAGCTCGAAGTCAGCATGAAGAGATCGAGCATCGGCAGGCGGCGGTGGATGTCGCCGACCAGTCCGGGGAACGCGATCTTGTCGGCATGGCCGCGCGCAGCGGCGGCTTCGCGCGCGGCGGGCAGCAGCGGCCCGTCGCCGAACAGGACGAAACGCGCGTCGGGCCTCTTCTCGAGGACGGCGCAGGCCGCCTCGACCCAGAGCACGGGGCGTTTCTCCTCGCGGAACTTGAAGGCGGTGCCGATAACCGGCGCATGCGCCGGAAACCCCAATTCCGCGCGCAGCGCGCTGCGCGTCCTGGCCGAAACGGGACGGAAGCGCTCGAAGTCCGAGCCGTTGTGCACGAAGGTAAGGCGCGGGGTTTGTTTCAGGCCGATCCACTGGGCATAGTCGCGCATCGCCGCGCGCGCGCAGCATACCAAGTTCACCTCTTCGCGGCGCATCAATGCCGCGTAGCAATCGCGCCAGCGCCGCGGCATCGGCAAGCCGGGATAGAGGCTCGTCGGCCGCATGTTGTGGCTGTGCAGCACGATGCGCGGCACGCCGGCTTCCAGCGCGGCAAGCCCGCCGTAAAGCGTCAACGGCTCGAGCGAGACATGCACGACCGCGGGACGATCCTGAACCAGCCGGTCGTGGATGGCTTGGGCGGTGCGGGCCGCATCCTGCGGCAGGAACGCAAAGGGCTCCTGGAGCGGCGCGTCGCGGTCGAGCAGGACGGCGTCCTCGCGGGCAATCCCAGCCTGCGGCAAATAGAAATCGGTGCCGTCGTCGGGCGACAGGCGGATCAGATAGAGCTTGACCCAGTCGAAGCGCTTGTCCTCGCCCAGGCGGCGGAAGGTGTCGGCGACGATGCGCTCCGCGCCGCCCGCGGTCAGCGAATGCGCGATCATCACCAGTCCGCGTTCGCGCGGCCTGGAGTCGCGCTTGTTCCGCGCTATGACAAGGTCGAACACGCTTTCCGGAGAACGCACATGCGACCAGCGCGCGGGATTCGCTGCCGCCGCCGCGAGCGAGCTTGCATGCACTTTCAGAAGGGCATCGACGCGCTCGACCTGCGCTGCGAATTCCGGCGCTTCGCGCAACAGACTTGCGGCATCGCAGATCGCGGCCGCATCGCGCCCCCAGTGACCGTTGAGGACGGCCGTCTCCGCGCGCTCGCGCAGCACGACCGCGTCGTCAGGCTGCGCGCGGTGCGCCCTTTCCAGCGCTTCGAGCGCGCCTTCGAAATCTTGCTCCCATTTCAGGATGCGGGCGCGCCACAGCGCGTCCGACTCGTCGATCGGCACTGTTGAAAGCATGAGCGCGCGGGCGCTCGCGATCTCGCCCGGATCGGTCGCGTATTGCGTCAGGGTCTTGAAGGCGGCGAAGGCGAGCGCGGTGTCGCGCGTCCTTCGCTCGAGCGCTTTTCGCGCCAGGGCAAGTGCTTCATCCTGGCGCTCCGCGGCGAGGAGGGCGTTAAGATGGCGTGCGCGCCATGCGGGATCGATCCGGGCCGCGCGCGCATAAAGTCCCAAGCTCTTTTCGATGTTGCCCGTCTTCCACTGAAGTTCGGCTGCGCGTCCCATGATCGCGGCGTTGCCGGGTTTGGCTTCGATCAAGGGCGCCACGGCGCCCAGCGCGTCCTCGAACTTGCCGCAGGCGGCCGCCGCATTGGCGAGCAGGAGCGACAGGGAGCCATCGCCATCCGACGTCATCGCAATCGCATGCTCGAGCACGCGGCGCGCAACGCGGGGCTCACCTGCCCGCAAGAGAATCCGTGCATACCGCGGCGCCGGATGGCCGTCGTCCCTGCGCGCCGCCCAATGGCGGACTTCCCGTTCCAGCGTCCGCAGCCTTTCGCCGCGCACATTGGCGCCGCGGTTCAGAGCCTTCTCGAGATCGGCGAGCTCGGTTTGAAGCGCGCGCAGCGGTCTGGGTTCCGACCGCAACTGTTCAAACGAGTCCGCGGGCCAAGTCATGTTGGTTGTCCCCGCAGATTCCCTACGCTCGGGGGCCGGCAGCAATCAAGCGATCGCGTGTTGTCGCGACAGTTCGATACAAATAACTTGCGTCTTTATGAAGCCAGACCACCAGGTATTGTTGTTCTCTCCACTCTGGCGGCGGAGGAAATTTCGCGGCCGGGCTGCGTTCGCCGTGCTAGGCTTGGGCGTGTTCCCAAAGTCGACATGCGGAAATGAGTTCGTTTGCGTCCGCGGCGCCGCAGGATGTCCAGAACGAGGCGCCCGAGGGTGCCGCAGGGCCATCGAACGCGTTCGCGGGCGATCTTGCGGCTGCGGCGCTCTCCGAGATTCGCGTCGCCGCACGCGGATTGATGCGGCTTTCGCGTTTCGAGGCTGCCCGCCCATTCTGGGAACGGGTCGCCGCGACGCTGCCGAAGGACGTCGAGCCGCGCATGGCTCTGGCGCGCATCCACGCGCGCGCGGAGCGCAACGCAGACGCGCTGGCATATCTGCATGAGGTGCTCGCCCTTCAGCCGGAGCATGAGGATGCGCAGCGTCTGCGCGGCAAGGTCGCGCGCCTGCTGATCGAAGAGCTTTCGCTTCTGATGCATGCTGCGCCGCAAGCAGCCGCATCTGCGCTGTCGGAATGGGCACCGCACCTGGCGGATCATCCGGAATTCCAGCGTTTGACATATTATCTGGAGAATTCTTCTCGACCCGATGCGGGGCCCTCGCTCGAAGCCGAGATGCCGCAAGCCTGGGATCTCGACTTGCCGGACACCGGCGACGACATCGTGCTGCGCGCGCAGGCGGCGTGCGCGGCATTCCACGCGGGAAACGACTCGCTGGCTCTTGCGGCGGTGCGCGAGCTGTTGGAGGCGCACGCGCCCTTCACGGCTTGCAGCGATGCGGGCGATGCCGCGCTGGCCGACGTTATTCGGCGGTTGCGCGCCCATGTCTGGCGCGATCGCGCTATTGTGGAAGTTTCGGAACTCGAACGCATAGCCGCCGCGCATGACGATGGCAGCGCACGCATGCACTGGATCCTCGGAATGTTTGCCAGCGCGCGGCTGGATGCTGCGGCGGCCGAGGCGCATTTCGCGCGTGTCCCGGACGGCAGCGGCCTGTTCAGTCCCGATCTCGAACGCGCGCTGCTGCACGACCGGCTGCATCAATACGGCGAAGCCTATGCGGCCTTGGAGCGCCTGGGCGGCATGGCGCGCGTGGGGCGCGAATATCGCTCGCGCCTTGCGCGCCTCAAGAAGGTGGTGGAGTTCTGCGGTTGGCGAGAGAACCTGCGCTATCCGGGCTGCCTGATCGACGTGATCTTCGAAGAGCTCGACAACGGCCCGCTTGGATATGCGCCGCGCGATGGCCACCTGCTCACGGTGACCTCTTCGCTGCGGCCCGGCGGCAGCGAGCGCCAGACGGTGACCGTGCTGGGCGGGATGGCGCGCGATCAGCGGCTTGCGCGCATCGTGCTCGCGATCCGTTCCGAAGACCGCAAAGGCGAGCGCTCGTTCCTGCACCAGGCCCGCGAGCTGCCGATCGAGATCGTGCATTATGGCGGGCGCTGGAACGAAGGCTCCGACGCTCTCGAGGCGCTCCCCGATCTGCGTGGGCGGCCGCAGCTCGTCGGCGCCATCGAATTGCTGCCGCATCATCTGCGCGAAGAGATCGTTCGCCTGTGCAGGCTGATCCTGGAGATCCGCCCGCAGGCCGTGCATCTGCGCCAGGATCTTTTCGCCGGCGCCATCGCCTGCGCGCTCGCCGGCGTGCCCAGGTTCCTGTGCCATCGCGGATCGCTGTCGCCCGATCGTTGGGGATTGGGGCCGTTCGAGACCCATCTGTATCTGCGGCCGATGCGCCATACCTATCGCAAGCTTCTGGCCCGGGACGATTTCGTCATCGTCAACAACTCGACTGCCGGCGCCGAAAGCGACCGCGCCTGGACCGGCTGGGACGATCCCTCGCGCTTTGCCGTCGTCTACAATGCGGTGGAGTTCGACACGCTCGATCGCGATGCCGCGTCCGGAAATGATCCGCGCGAAAGTCTCGGCATCCCGCAAGACGCCTTTCTCATTGCCGGCATTTTCCGCATCGAGGCGGTCAAGCGCCCGCGGCTGTGGATCGACATCGCGCGCATCGTGACGCAAGCGTTTCCGCAGGTGCATTTCGTGGTGCTGGGCGGCGGCACCCTGGCGGAAGAGATGCGCGCGCACGCCGGCGCCGTGGGGCTTGGCGGCAGGCTGCACATGCCGGGATTCGTCTCGAACGTGGCCCAGTGGCTCAAGACCATCGATCTCAATCTGTTGACGTCCGACCGCGAGGGCCTGCCCAACGTGCTGATCGAAGGACAGCATTTCGGCGTCCCCGCGGTTGCATCCGATGTCGGCGGCGCATTCGAGACCGTCGAGCCCGGCGTCACGGGCATGCTCGTGCCCTCCGACGCCGGGGCCGAAGCCTATGCGGACGCCGTTGCGCGGATCATCGGCGACGAAGCATGGCGCGGGCGGGCGCGAAGGCGCGCGCCCGAATTCGTGCACGCAAAATTCGGCTGCGCGCGCACCGTCGACGAAGTGCTCAATCAACTTGGAATAGGCGCGCGTGAGGCTGTGCACAACGTGCTTCAAAGCGCTGCGCAAATGGGTTAGAGAAAACCGAAGTCAACAAGGCCGGCGCGAAATCGCGACGCGCGCGGCGGCAGGGGCGCATGGCGTATGTCGTAACGGGGGTGGCCGGGTTCATTGGTTTCCATGTGGCGCGCCGGCTGTTGTCGCGCGGCGAGCGCGTCATCGGCATCGACAACGTCAACGATTACTACTCGGTCCGGCTCAAGAGCGACCGGTTGGCCGTGCTTTCCGGCGAAAAGAACTTCACGTTCCGCAAGGCCGACATCGCCGACATCGCCGCGCTGAAGGCGGCGGTTGCGGGCACGCGGTTCGCCAAGATCGTGCATCTGGCGGCACAGGCGGGCGTGCGCTACGGCATCGAGAATCCGCAGTCCTACGCGCATTCCAATCTGCTCGGCCATCTCAACATGCTCGAGCTCGCGCGCCACGGCGAGGGTTGCGAGGCGATCGTCTATGCCTCGTCGAGTTCGGTCTATGGCGGCAACACCAAGATGCCGTTCTCGGAGAGCGATCGCGTCGACACGCCGATCTCGCTCTATGCCGCGACCAAGAAGGCGGACGAGATGATGAGTCACGCCTATGCGCATCTCTTCGGCATCAAGGCGGTGGGCCTGCGCTTCTTCACCGTCTACGGGCCGTGGGGACGGCCGGACATGGCGATGTGGCTGTTCACCAAGGCCATTCTCGAAGGCGCGCCGATCAAGGTGTTCAACTACGGCAAGATGAAGCGCGACTTCACCTATATCGACGATATCGTCACCGGCGTGGTCGGCATCGCGGCCGATCCGGCGAAAGCGACCACGCAAAGCAATCACCGGGTCTACAACATCGGCAACAACCGGCCCGAAGACCTGATGCACATGATCGCGGTGCTGGAGGAAACTCTGGGCCGCAAGGCCGAGATGACCATGCTGCCGATGCAGCCGGGCGACGTGCCCGAAAGCTTCGCCGACATCGGCGCCATCCGCAAGGATTACGGCTTCGAACCGGCGACCCCGATCGCAAAGGGCATTCCCGCCTTCGTCGACTGGTACAAATCCTATCACCGGCTGGCCTGAGGCCGATGGATCGGATGGAACAGGACCCCGCCGCCTTCGCCGAGACGATGCGGCTGGCGCGCGAATGTTTCGCCGCGGGCGATCTTGGCGGCTGCCGCGCGCAGCTGGACACGGCGCGCGCGCTCGTGCCGCAATCGCTGGAGATCGCGCGCTGGCAGGCGCGGCTTGCATGGCGCGAGGGCGAATGGAACGCGCTGCTCGAAGCGGCGGGCGCCTTTCTCGACATGCGCAGCGACCGCGAGATGGCGCAACTGCGCGCCCGCGCGCTGAGCAATCTGCGGCGTTGGCCGGAGGCGGTCGCGGCGTGGCAGGCCGTCACCGAACTCAGGCCCGACTGGCCGGAAGCCTGGCTGCAGCTTGCGCGCGCGCAATGGCGGGCCAAGCTGCCCTATGCCGCGGCGCGCGCGGCGGCCAAACTGCGCGCCTTCGGCGATACGGCGTCGCAACTCATGGCGGCGCGCTTCGCGTGGGAGCGCGGGCAGGCGGGCGAGGCGCACGCGCTCTATGCCGCGCTGGCCGAAACCGATGCGGCGCGCGTGGAAGACGATCTGCATCGCTACGAGCGCAAATCCGAGTTCGGCGCGGTCGCGGTGATCGCGTCCGCGCTGGGCCGCCGCAGCGGCGGCGAGCAGTTCCGCAAGATGGCGGCGGCGGTCGCGCGCGATCTTCTGCCGCGCGCCGCATCCGCCGAGCGCCAGGGCAGGGCGGATATCGCCTATCTCGAATATGCTGCGATGCTGGCGGTCGAGCCCGGCAACATCCTGGCCCAGACCGCGACGCGGCGCATCCTCAAATTTCTCTACGACACCGCCAGGAGCCAATACGCCGCGAGCGAGCGCGGCGCGGCGCGCGTGAGCTATCTCGGCGTGCTCAATCTGGTGCCGGGCGACGTGCGCGCGCTTTCGGGACTGGCGCTGGCCGAGATGGCGGAACAGAACTGGCTGGCCGCGGCGGATGTGTGGGAGGCGCTGCTCGAGGCCGCGCCCGGCGACGAGAAGGCGCTGACGCAGCGGGCGCGCGCGCTCGACCGCGCCAATGCCTTCGCGCGCGCGGCCGCGGCATGGCGCGCGGTGGCCGAGGCCGATCCCGCCAACAGCGAGGCCCATCTCGCGCTCGCCAAGCTCGCCGGCCGCATCGTCAAATCCGCGCGCCAGGCGCTGGACGAGGGCAAGACGATTACGGCGGCGGAGCTGCTGCTGGTGGCGCCGGAGGGCGACGCCGCGCCCGCCGACATCGGCCGCCGCCTGGAGCAGGTGCATCGCCAGCTGCGCAAGGAGATGCGCCAGGCCTACAAGGACCGGTGCTTCGACGCGGTGGTGGCACGCGGACGCATGGCGCTGCGCATCGGCGCGCAGGATGCGGACGTGCAGCGCCTTCTGGCCCAGGCGGCGATGCGCACGCACGATTACGCTCTCGCGGCCAAGGCGTGGGAACGCGTGGCCGCGCTCTCGCCCGAGCATGCGGACAAGGCGAAGACGGAGCTCGCGCGCTGCCATGAGCGGCTGGGCTCCGTCGACGAGATGCTCGCGGCGTTCGACGGCGGCGCGGCGGCAAGCGGCGAAACATGACGCAGCAGCCGGAGTCGCAGACCACCCGTTTCATCAAGGCCCGGATGCGGCGCGATTGGTCTGCCGTCGACGAGATCGCGAACGACATCCTGAGGCGAAGGCCCGAGCACGAGCTGGTGCGCCGCGCGCTGGCGCGCATGCGCGATGAAATGAACCGGCGAGATGAAGCCCTGCCGCACTGGCGGGCGCTGCAGGCGGTCAATCCCAAGGATTTCGAGGCGGCCTATCATGTGGCACACGCGATGCGGAGCGACGGCGCTTCCGTCGATGCGGCGTTGGCGTCGGTGGCGGGCGATGTGCCGCCTGCCTTCGCCGGCAATCTGCGCGCGGTCCTTGCCGATCCGCCGAAGGCCCCCCGGCAGGATGGCGTGCGCAGCGTCATGATCTGCGGCGTCTCCTATTGCGGCAGTACGCTGTTCGACCGCCTGCTCGGTTCGCTGCCCGGTGTTGCCAGCATCGGGGAGTCGCACTGGCTGGTGAAGGGAAAGGTCCCAGGCGTGGGCTATGACCTGCTCGACTTCGCGCGCGACTTCGCCGACGACATGGTGAAGTGCAGCGTGTGCGGCAAGAAATGCGAGGTGCTGACGGCCGAATTCCGCCGCGCGCTCGCCGCCGACCGTACCAACTGGTATTTCCGGATTGCCGAGCGGCTGGGCACGCAACTGCTCGGCGCTTGCGACAAGAACCCGGCCAAGATCGTCGACAACGATCCGCTGCTGCGGCTGGACGCGCTGGTGCTGTTCAAGAGCCTGCCGCAGGCCTGGTGGTCGGAACTGCAGAAGCGCAAGCCGGGGCAGGACGAGGCTTATTACCTCGCCGAATGCGAGCGCTATGTGACGACCTGGAGTCAGAGCTACGCCATGTTCTTGGAGAGCTTTTCGCCGCAGGGTAAGGTGGCGTTCCTCTCCTTCGAGGAGTTTGTTCGCGCGCCGGCACAGGTGCTGAGCGCCGCCTGCGAAGCGCTGTCGCTGCCGTTCGACGAGGAGGTGCTGAAATTCGCGCGGCCAGGACATGCAATCGGCGGCAACGACAAGGCGGTGCGCCGCCTGAAGACTGCGCACTATGCGCCGGACATCACGCCACTCGAACTGCCGCCGCTGCCCGAGAGCCATGCTCGCATTATCGCGCAAAGCGTCGAGACGGAGCGGGTGTCTGGGCTGCTGCAAGCGGCGCACGCACGGACCATGCGCCGAACGCCGTAAGGCCGCGCTATTTCAACCGCGCGGCATCCAGGTTGCGGAACGAAAAGATGCTGCGCTCTTCGTCGTACTCGCTCGCGAGCCTGCGCAGGTTGTGCTTGACCTCTTCGGAAAGATGTTCGCGATTGATGTTGAAATACATCAAATGCTCGGGAAGCAGAAAATCGCAAACCAAGTTGTCCAGGAAGAAGGTCCATTCGCTCCATGTCCACGGCCTGGTCTTGCCTTGCGGCGTGGGCACCGCGCAGAAATTTCCCATCAGGCAGGTCAGGAGACGGTAGCGGCGCCCGGATTCCATTTTTTGCCGGCTGCGAACTTCCTGTATGATGCGCTTGATCCGAAAAAAATCGGTCAGGTCGTCGAAGACGTGCCGCTCGGTGCCGCTCCAGGGCTGCAGCGGCATTTCGAGCCCCCAGTACTCGCAGCCGAAATAGTTGGCGACGAGACCGAAATGGCCGGGCCCCGCGCCGATGTCGATGATCGCTTCGCCGGCATAGTCCTGCAGCTTAAGATCCATGCCTTTCTTGAACTTGCTGCGCATCCAATAGGGGAAGTCGAGGTATTTGTGCTCCAGGGATTTGTGGCCTTTGCGCTTCATGCGCTCGAGGTTCTCGTGCGACAGATGAGCGCGCTGGATTTTCGCATATCCTTCGTCGGAGAAGTTGGACTTCACATAGCTTAGGAATTTGACGAGCGGATGCCTGTCTTGCAGACGGGTTTCCGCGACGAATGCGTCGATCATCCCGCTCAGGGGAAGCACGACGCGCGCGGCATGGGGCGCCAGCGAGGCGAAACCGGCGATCTCCGCCGCCTCCGCGATCACATCGTTGACGACCTTGTCCGGCATTGCCTGCATTACCTTGACAGCCAAGTCATTTTTTCCCATTAAGCGCCTTTCCACGCAATTGTTTTGTGGCGAGACCGATGACGATCAGCGCGTTCAACCGCATCGGGGTTTCCGAGGTTCCGCTGCGCAAGGTCCGGGCGGAGCATCTGCCCTTTATTTATGGGGACTATCGCGAAGTTGTTGAAGCGCGCATCGCCAAGGTGTCGGGCGACGATTATCAAAGTCGCGAGATCCGCCGCTTCTTCAACTTCCTTCTGACCGAAGTGGATGCCGCGGACTATCGCCGTGTGCAGATGCGTTATCTCGACCCCAAAGTGATCGATCCCAACGCGGACGTCATCAAATACCTCGATCCCATCATTTGGTTTGAAAGCAAACTGCGCCTTGCCCAGTCGCTCGGCCTCGATAAGAAGCCGCCGATGCGAGTCTTGGATTTGGGAACGGGGCCGGGCCATTTTCCATTCGTCGCCCGCTTCTATGGTCACGACGTGACCGGCACGGACCTTCCGGTGCTGGCGCGGGGAGCCGAACGTCCAACCCATATCTATGACGCGCTTTGCGCACTTTACCGTGTCAACCGCATCAGCCACATGATTAGACCCAACATACCGCTGGAAGGGCTTGGAGGACGATATGATCTGGTCACGTCGTTTCTCGCCGCGTTCAATGTCGATGAAAAACAGCGGCCCTGGACGCCAGATCACTGGCGTTTCTTCCTCAAGAGCCTGAAACGCGACGTGCTCCACGACGGCGGCTTCGTATTCATGACCCTTACCAATGGCAAGACGACACCCGAGAGCTGGTCCTATCTCGCCTCTGTCGCGGATCATTCCGTCGAGCAGATCAAACTGATCCAGATCTCGAATTTTGCCGGATTGGAGTGAGTGGATGGAACCGCGCAGAGGCCGCATCGACGAGATCGGCGATCTGGCCGCGATGGACCTGGTTGCCTTCAACGATTCGGTGAATCCCTGGGCCAACCAGTTCATTACTGGCGGCTTCAAGCCCGGCGCGCGCCACTTTCGCGCCACCATCGAGAAATGGGGCTTCGCGGGCCTTCACACGGTCGCGGATGTGGGCTCGGGTTATGGCCGCTGGACCATGTTCCTGGGCGAAGTGAGCGACAATGTCTTTGGCTACGAGCGAAACGAAGCCGCGGTCGAACTGTCGCGGAAGCTCGCCCGATATTTCGAATTGCCGAATCTGCGCTTCGAAGCTGCGGACGTCACAAAGATTCCTCTCGAGGACAATTCGGTCGATGGCGTCTGGTGTAACAACGGCCTTCATCTGTTTCCGCGCGCGAAATGCTTGACTGAAATTCGCCGAATTCTGAAGCCGGGAGGGTTGCTGTTCCTCGGCCAGTACAGCGGACTTGGAACCACGCTGGAGAAATTCTTCGAAGGTTATCCAAAGGGCGGGCTGGGCGACCATCTCACCAAGTTCGCGCTTGGTTCGATGAAAGAGGCGCATTCTTCCGAGACCAACGGATTTACTTATTGCGCTCCCGAAAGCATAGGGCGGGTGCTTGGCGCGTTCGGCTTCGAACTTTCCACCGAGCCCCCGCTGGAGACGCAAATGCGGCCGGGAAAGCAGAATATTCCGGCCTCCGACAAGTTTCTTGAAGAGATGCGCGATATTCCCGCATTTGCTCAACGCCTCGAAGAAGACGAGGCCCTGCGCGAGGCCTTCGCGCAGCATCCCGAAATCGCGTACCGTTATCCCGCGAACTGTTACCTGCGTGCAGTCAGGCGTTAGCACCGCTCGCCTTCCGGTCCAGGCGCAGCGTGATCAGGTCGCTTCGCAGCTCGATGGACGAACCGCGCCGGTCGTGGATTTTCCCGTCCCCGGTTTCGGTCCAAACGGTGTATATTCCAGGCGCCATTTTCGGGAAGCAGAACCAGCCCCGCTGATCGACTGTCGTGATGGCGACGCTTTTCCTGCCCTTGAGCTGCGCCCGCACCGTTTGATACGGCTGGAAATCCGGCACTTGACCTATGAGGCAATAACTGCGTGCCGCGCCATGGTTGAGCGAGGTCGCGCGCGGCCGAAGCAGGCGAAGCTTGCCGAAATCCACGCTGCCCCCTGCACAATGGAGAATGATCGCCGACAATGGGTGGCTCGGCATCGGCCCGCCGGTTTCGCTGCCGCTTGCCCAGGTCATGCAGTGGAATGGCGCCACCATTTCACGAAAGCCGTCCTCTTTGACGTGTTCGAAAATGTAGTGCGCCGTGACAGGAGCAAGCATTTCGAGCATCGCGCGGTCGCCAAAGAAGAAGCGGCCGCCGGCCTCCGTCTCAAGCGTGATCCCAAGACTCGCGCCCTTGCTCCGTCTGCCGAGGAAGGCGAGCAGTTGTGCGCCTTCGGCGGTCCAGCCGAACATGGGAAGGCGAAGCGATGCAGCCGCGGCCTTTGCGGCGGTCAGACGTCCATAGGCCGGGGTCGTCTTTCGCGCGCCGCTGAACTTCCATGCCCCACCCACGAGCGTAGCGCCGGAGCCGGCCTTCGACGCCGGGTCGAGGGCGTCGAATACCGGGTGACAGATTTCTGATTCCATGATCGTCACCGAGGGACGCCCAGTCACATCGGCGGGATTTCGCGCCAGCAGTGGGATGGGACGGCCGTCGAGAAGCACGCGCGCACTAGCGGGATCCTCAACGTAGAAAGTCAGCCCATAGAGCTGCGCCGGCGAGCGTGGCATCATCTTGTCGAGCACCGTGTCGCGCCATGATGCGATCTCGACCGTGTTGGCTTCTGTCCAAACCACGTGATCGGATATCGAATCCCGCATCAAAGCAAAATCGTAAAAAATCGTGCCGCGCGCCGTCCAAATTCGCGCTTCGGGAGGCACATTTCCGGAGATGTTGAATGTGCGGTCCTGCAAGCGGTGCAGCGCGGCGCCATCCAAATAGGGCGAAGGCAAATCCTGATCCGCGACCGCAACGGTGATCCCGCCCAGATGGGTATAGATCGGCCAAAAGAGACCAGGCTGCTTCGACGCAGCGTCCAGCACCTTGTCGAGCCTGTCCGGGAAGTTTTCCTGACGGCTCTGCGTGCCGTCGAACAGCGCCCGTCCTTCGGGTTCGTTCAGATTTGGGAGCGTGCGGTGCACTTGATAGGCAACAGTCCCGGCGCGCGTGGCGAGCGGTTGCACCATTTTGTCGGCTGTCCAGCCCGTGTTGCTCCTCGCGGCCTGCGGCACGAGAAAGCGCACCTCGAACTCGGTCGATATTTCGGGCAAGACGCGTGCCACCGAACGCGGTTCGTCGGCATCTATGGAAAAGACGAGGCCGTCCTTTTGCGTCGTGCGCGAGCCGTTGAACGCCGCGATCCGCCCTGGATGGCCTGTGATATACTTGTCCTGTTCCGAATCGCGCCGCGCGATCATCCCTGCGGAACGGAAATGCTGTCCGCCGTGCTCGGTGACGAGCGGCATCTCGACGTTGAAACGATCGCGGAGCACGCCAAGACGGTCGAGGAGAATCCATCTCGGTGCGCTGACTAGCAGGACGCGCGCAACCCTGTCCTTGTCGTAGCGCGCGGCAAACTCCACTCTGACATTTGCGATGTTGTCGAGTGGAGGATGGCAAGGATTGTCATCGACGCTGCCCGCGATCGCAAAGCTCAGGGCGACATCGTTCGGCTCAGTTTCCGGTCCCGGCACCTCGCAGTCGAATTTGGTCACGCGGCCGTCGCGCTCTGTCACGGCAATCGCAGCGATATCAGGTCTGTGGGGGCCGCGCAGGATAATGCAGATCATCTCGATATAGATGTCTCCGCATCGCCAAAATCCTTGCGTTTCCAGATCGGCCAATTCGAACTCCACGCAATTCGCGGAGCTTGTACCGCCTTCGAGGACTGCGACACGCGGACCTCGGTTCACGAAGGCGTGGAAGTGATCGAGATTGCCCGCATGATACTCGACCAGCGACTCGATGAATGTTCGCGTTCTCAAAAAAGTTCTTGGGACGTCGTCGTTCCCGAATCCGAAATTTCTCGAAAAGAATCCCAGACCGTACGACACCGGAATTCCGCCGGGGGTCGTTTCGCACGACGTCCTCAGCCACGTCGAATCCCCGAAGTCGAGGCCGTGCTTGCGCACGATTTGTCCGACATAGCCTTCGTAGCGGGCCTTGCTGGAGCCGTCGACGTCGCTGACGATCGAAAGCGCGGAGGCGAACGGGTAGGGGAATGCGCGGATCATGGGCTCTGGCGATGCTGTTGCCCGCGATCTAGCACGCCGGCTTCAGAGTTTTGCATGCGCCGTCCATCGAGCCAAAATAATTCTCCTCTCCCCCCTTGAACCGCCTTTGCCGCATTCCCACATACCCGTTGCACGGTCTGTCCGAAATTTTCGAAAAAAAGTGTTTTTCCCGTGCCCGCCCCTCACACCTCCCCCTCGTACCGCGTGCCTTTGAGGGCTTGGCGCACTGCGTCGAGGTTGACGATGGCGTCCGCGAGGCGGTCTGGCGTGGCTTTGTCGAACGGCACCCGGAACGGCGTCTCGGGAACGCCCAGATGGGCGCGCACCCGCGCGATGGCGGGCGCGAGCGCGGCGGCGAGCTCCTCATAGGCGATGTCGAGCGTCTCTTCGGGCGCGAACAGCGCCGTCAGCCGCGCGTCGCAACGCTCCATGATCGCGAGCCGCTTGAGCAGCAGCGCGGGGTCGATCGCGCCCGCGCCCAGCGTGGCGCCGCCGCGCTTGACGGCCCAGCTTCCGGTGGTCCTGGCGTGCTCTTCGGCGCGCATCTGCGAGACCGCGGCTTTGAGGATGCTCGCCCGCCTCAGCCGCACGATGCGCAATCCCGCCGCGCGGCAGGCGCGCGCGAAAGCCTGGTCGTCGCGCACCGCCAGCATGTTCTGCTTGGAGCCGATGAAGGCGTGCGCGGGCGCCGGCGTTTCGGTTTCGTAGAAATCGGCGAACCAGCGCGCCTGCTCGTCCCAGGTCTTGATCCCGTTCAGGCTTTCATTGGCGAGCTTCATGCGCGCCGACTGGCGCAGGATCTCGAACACCAGGTTGCTGCCCACCCGTCCCCACGGCATCAACAGCAGGAAACGCACGGTCATCGGTGCTCCCGAAGTGCCTGGACTTGCAAGGCACTATAGCGGCGCAGGCCGCACCTGCCATTTGCCCTTCGACGACCCGCGGCCGCAGGGAACTTTTTTGCGCATCCTCTGGGAACTTTTGGCAAAATGTCGCGTTGTGTGACGTTTGCTGGCGGGATCGAGGGGGTTCATGCGCTGGATTTCTGCGGTTTTCGCCGGGCTGGGCGCGGCCGGATTGCTGCTTGGCGGCCCACCCGCCTTGGCCCAGAGCGTGCGCGAACTCCGGGAAATGTCCATCGGCCAGCTCCAGAACCTGGACGTGACCTCGGTCACCAAGACACCCCAGGACCTGAGCGACGCCCCCGCCGCCATCTATGTCATCACCCAGGACGCGATCGCCCGCTCCGGCGCCCGCACCCTGCCGGAGATTCTGCGGCTCGCGCCCAATCTCCAGGTCATCCGCATCAGCGCCAGCCGCTACATCATCACCGCGCGCGGCTTCACCGGAAACATCCCCGACCAGAATTTCTCCAACCAGATGCTGGTCTTGATCGACGGGCGCAGCGTCTATTCGCCGCTGTTCTCCGGCGTCTACTGGGACATGCAGGACGTGCCCCCCAGCGATATCGAGCGCATCGAGGTGATCAGCGGCCCCGGCGCCACCCTGTGGGGCGCCAATGCCGTCAACGGCGTGATCAACATCATCACCAAGAAGGCAGGCGACACCCAGGGCGGATTGCTGGAACTGGACGCCGGCAATCTCGAGCAGAGCGCCTTTCTGCGCTATGGCGGGCGGCTGAACGACGCGCTCGCCTGGCGCATCTATGGCCGCGGCTATTTCGGCTCCGACACCCAGACGCCGTCGGGTGCCTCCGCCCACGATCACTGGCAGCGGCCACAAGGCGGCTTCCGCCTCGACTGGACGCCCAACGCCACGGACGAACTGTCGGTCCAGGGCAATGCCTATACCGGCTGGGAATCGAGCCCGGCCGATACCAACACCGACATAACCGGATATAATCTACAGACGGCCTGGAGCCGCGCCTGGGAGGACGGCTCGCTGCTGCAGGTGATGGCCTATGTCGATCACGTCAGCCGCACCGAGGCCGGCAGCGGCACCACCCAGCTGACGCAATACGACCTGGAGGCGCAGGACAGCTTCGATCTGGGCGACCGGAATAAGGTGGTGGTGGGCGGCGGCGCCCGCATCAGCCCCTATCGCATCTATGGCGCCGGCGGGCTGACCTTCGTTCCCGACAGCCGCACCTTGCAGCTCTTCGATGCCTTCGTCGAGGACAGCGTGACGCTGACGCCCGAACTGACCGGCATCTTCGCGTTGAAGCTCGAGGACGATCCGTTCTCGGGCATCGCACCGCTGCCGACGGTGCGGTTTTCGTGGAAAGCCGCGGACGATCTCTTGCTGTGGGCCGCGGCCTCGCGCGCCATCCGCTCGCCCACGCCGTTCGACGTCGACGTCGCGGAGAACTTCCAGAACATCATCCTTCTCAACGGCGACCGCGATTTTCAGAGCGCGCGGCTGTGGGCCTACGAACTCGGGACGCGGTTCACCATCGACGAGAAGCTCTCGTTCTCGCTCTCGGCCTTCTACAACGATTATGACGATCTGCGCAGCGTCGAGCTCCTGTCCGCAGGCCCGCCGCTCTTGCTGAGCTGGGGCAACAATCTGGAAGGCCGCACCTACGGCATCGAGGCCTGGGCGGATTACCAGGCGCTGCCGTGGTGGCACCTCTCGGCGTCGTTCGACCAGCTGAGCGAACATTTCCAGTTCAAGCCCGGCGCCACCGCCGCATTCGTCGGCACGGCCCAGCTCGGCGACGATCCATCGCAGAGCGCGACATTGCGCTCGAGCATGACCTTGACGAATGACGTTGGGCTCGAAGCCGATCTGCGCTATGTCGGTCCGCTGCCCAACCCGCATCTGCCCGACTACGTCGAGCTCAACGCGAATGTGTGGTGGAACGTGACCGACACGACACGGCTCTCGCTCTCGGGATTCAATCTGCTGCATGCCCGCCACCTCGAATTCCCGGCTGCGGAAGCCAGCGCCGTGCCACGGAGCTATTCCGTGGGGCTGCAATGGCGCTTCTGAAGGGTCCGCGCGCCTTCGCTATCCTGCTGTGCGCCGCCCTGTTGGGCGCGATCCCGAAGGCGTCGGCGGAAACGCCGCTCGAAGATGCGGTGAAGGCGACCTATGTCTACAAATTCGCGCCCTTCGTGAGCTGGCCCACGCCGCTTGGCGCCAGCGAGCCGTTCGTCATCTGCAGCATGGGCAGCGATCGCGTCACGGCGCTGCTGCCGGGCATCACCGCGGGCCAGCGGATCGACAACCATCCCATCCAAGTCCGCGCCGTCGCCGCGGAGGGGGATCTCTCCGCCTGCCGCATCCTGTACGTCGCCAATGACGCCGCAGGCGCATCCGCGCTCGTTGGCGTTCGCGGCAAGCCGATCCTGACCATCACCGGGGATGGCGGCGGCGCCGTCATCCAACTCGTCAATATCGAACGTCATGTGAGCTTCGACATCGACGACAAGCTCGCCTCGGAAAGCGGACTTCGGATCAGCTCCAAGCTTCTCGATCTGGCGCGCAAGGTCGAGCGCGCGCCGGGTGCCCGGCCATGACGGGATTTTCGCTGCGCGGCCTGCGCGAACTCCCCTGGGCGGCATTTGCCGGCGCGATCGTGCTGCTGCTCGCGGGGACCTTCGCGGCGCTGTACGAAGACGCGCTCTATCAGTCGCAACGTGCGCAATCGGCGCTCGGACAGGCGCGCGTGCTCGCCGCCAGCATCCCGGCGGCGCTTTCGTTCGGCGACCGAGAGGCGGTGCAGGAGTATGTCCGCCCGATGCAGGTCAATCCCGAGATCGACGCGGTGGGTCTCTACAAGAAGAACGGCCTGCTGCTGACCGGCTTCACCCGGCCGCAGTCCTTGCCGCTGGCCGCGCGGGTGACAGATCCGGTGCGCCATGCCGATGCCAGCGACTTCGTGGTGCCGGTGGTCGAGCACGGAACCGCGCTCGGCTGGGTATATCTGAGGCTCAGTCCGGAGCCCTGGACCAATCGGGTCAGCCGGTACGCCGTCGTCGTACTGCTCGCGCTGATGGCGGTGTTCGTCATCGCGGGACTGGGCAACGCGCAGGCGAGGCTGCGGCGCCAATCCGAAAGTCTGGCGAAGGCCAATCTACGGCTGGAGGAGGAGATCCAGGGCCGCGAAGAGGTCGAGGCGGCGCTGCGCCAGAGCCAGAAGATGGAAGCGCTCGGCCAGCTCTCGGGCGGCATCGCGCACGATCTCAACAACCACCTGATGATCATCAAGGGCAATCTGCACCTCCTGAAGAAGAAGCTCGGCCTTCCCGCGGAGGATCGCCACCTCGCCGGAGCCGACGAAGGGATCAATCGTGCGGCCGCGCTCACCCAGCGCGTGCTCAGCTTCTCGCGCAAGCAGGCGCTCTCGCCGGTCGAGGTCGACCTCAACGAACTGATCCACGATATGCGCGACCTCATCCGCAATTCGCTGCGCGAGAACATCGTGGTCGAGCGCCATCTGGAGTCGCGGCAGCGCGTGCTGGTGGACCGCAACCAGATGGAAAACATCGTGCTCAACATCGTGGTAAACGCGCGCGACGCGCTGCCCGAAGGCGGCAAGGTCGCGATCTCCACGCGCGACCTGACCTTCGACGACGGCGGCGTGCTCCAGCCCTTCGTCGCGCTCGAGATCGCCGACACCGGCACGGGCATGCCGCAAGACGTTCAGGCGCGCGCCTTCGACCCTTTTTTCACGACCAAGCCCGTAGGCCAAGGCACCGGCCTCGGTCTCAGCACCGCCTATGGTTTTGTCACACAATCCGGAGGAGACATGCGTATCCGAAGCGTACCCGGCCAGGGCACGACCATTTCCATCTTGCTGCCGGCGCTGGCGCGCAGGGAGCGGCGCGATGGCTAAGATCCTGGCCGTGGAGGACGAGTATTTCGTCCGCAGCCTCGTGGTCGAGACCTTGCAGGACGCCGGCCACACCGTCGTCGATGCGCCCGACGGCGAAGAGGCGCTGTCGATCGTGCGTAGCACGGACGACATCGATCTGATCGTCACCGATGTGCGCATGCCCAGGCTGGACGGATACGCGTTGGCGCGGTCGGCCAGGGAATTGCGGCCGGGCCTCGCGGTCCTGTTCATGACCGGCTACACCGGCACGAATCCGCCCGACGGGCTGGATCACGCCAAGACGCTGCACAAGCCCTTCGCGCCGGAGGAACTGGTCAAGACCGTTGCTGCGATCCTGGCGAAACGGTAGCTGAAATTCAGGGCTTCGCGCAGAGAAGAGACGCCGCCTGCCGTCTATAACCATCCCCCGGAAACGGGGCGGGTGCTATGGTCACGGCAGCCGGCACTCGAGGATTTTGGGATCGAAGATCGAGCCGATGAACAGCTTGTTGCCGGCCTTGGCGCCCACGCTTCCGGCGCCGATTTCGCGGCCGGAATTGACATAGACGGGCTCGGCCGATTGCGGAATGCCGTCCGCGACGCGGACATGGAAGATCTCGGTCGGCGACGGCTTGGAGGCATCGCTTGCATAGGTCACGAGATCGAACATCTTGGGGTGGCCCGCGATCCACAGATCGCCCTTGTCGCCGACATCGATGTTGTCGGGGCCCGAGGGGAACGCGAAGGCGTTCTCCGGCGTCAGTTTTCCGGAGAACGGATCGCGGCGGAATGTCTGGACGCGCCGCGCGGTCGACTCGGCGACATAGACGTGGTTGCCGTCGGGCGACACGTTGATGCCGTTGGCGAAGACGAGGCCCGAGGCGGCTTCATGGAACACCATGCCGTCGAAATAGAGCACGTTGGCGCGCGGCAGGGTCAGATAGTTCTCCAGCGTCATGCCCAGGCTGGTGCGGCTGCCGTGATCGTTGGTGACATAGAACTGGTCCTTGCCGACCGCGGCCACGTCGTTGGGATGGATGAGCCTGTCGCCCTCGATGTGTCCGATTTCGTTGAGCCTGGCGCCGCGGGGACCGGTCTCGACCTGGAAGATGTCGACCGCCGAATGGGTCTCGTTCATGTGGTCGACGGCCATCAGGGTGAGCGAGCCGTCCGCGGCGCGGAACAGACTGATTCCGTGCGGGTGGAAATCCTGCGGGCTTCCCTCGAGCTTTTGGAAACCCCTGCCGGGATGCGCCAGCGACGTCGTATAGATGCCGTCGGCCTTGGACGGCTTGCCCTGCGCAATGGCACGGCGATCGGTCGCCGATACGAAGACAAGGCCGTCCTTGGAATCGATGGCGATGTCCTCCGCGCCGGTAACGTCGGTCAAGGTCGTGCAGGGCCGCGGCACGGGATTGACCGCGTCGAACACGCCGGCCATCAGCATCGTGCGCGCGGCAAGCCCGCCGATGCCGACGACGAGAACGGCGGCGACAATAATGGCAATCCGCTTGCCAAGTTTCATTGCAGCAGGCTCGCGACCTTCGCCGGCAGGCGCAACCGAGAAACGACATCATCGACTGTCGCATTGTCCCGTCCGGCGACTTCGCGCGCAACCGCTCGCCACCAGGAGTCGGGATAGGCGGCATCGGTCAACATTTTAAAGCTGTCACTTTCATCAAGAACTCTGCGATATCCTCGTTGCTCCAATGCGTTGTTCAACAGCAGGGGCCCGGGACGGCCCTGGTCCGGGTCGAACCCCAGCGCAGTCAGCAACCGGGGCCAACTCGATGCGATTTCCAACCCCTCATCGAATGCATTCAAAAGCTCTCTGGGTGTCATTGCGGTCATGGCGCCGAACTCTCAATTACTCTCCAACGTCGAGCATCATGCACGACAAGATTTGATCCCAGTATCTTTTCGGCGATCAAAACCCGTCCTTCGTCCGAATTATCATAGATAGCGGCGACGTCCGCCAGAGGAAGATAGAACCGGCGCATGTTCTCTAGGCCCGCCCAGTAGCGGCGACGGACCACCCCCCGCCGGTATCGAATGCCCGCCGTCCCGGACGCGGCGGGCGACTCGTGTGAGCGCGTCTTCCGGCGAAGGTAGCCATAGGTAGAGCAAGCTCACCCGCCAGCCCTCAGCCTTGCATTGATGCAGAACCCGAATGTGGCTTCGCCCTGAACAAGTTGTTTCGAAAGCAAAACTCTTTTTCTGACCGATGAGTGATCGCATCCTTTCAATCATGATCCTGCCCGCCGCGATGGCTGCGTGGTCCACGTTGAAAGGAGATAAGCCGCGAGCGATCTCGTCGGCGTTGACAAACTCGTCGATCGCTATTTTTTTGGGAAGCAGAGCTCTGGCGGCAGTGGTCTTGCCTGCCCCATTGGCACCGCCGAGTATGACGACATCACGCAACGGCAATTTCACCCCGCGAGCGCGAGCCCCTGATTGAACTGCAGGTCGGCGAGCCGGGCATAGAGTCCGCCGCGCGACACGAGGTCCGCGTGACCGCCTTCCGCGACGACGCGGCCCTGATCCATCACCACGATGCGCTTGATGCGCTGAATGGTCGCAAAGCGGTGCGCGATCACCAATGTGGTGCGCCCGGTCATCAGATTGGCGAGCCCCTGCTGCACCAGCCGTTCGTTCTCGGCATCGAGCGCGCTGGTTGCTTCGTCGAGCAGCAGCAGCGGCGCGTCGCGCAGGATCGCGCGCGCGATGGCGATGCGCTGGCGCTGGCCGCCGGAAAGCGTGGTGCCGCGCTCACCCACCCGGGTCGCATAGCCGTTGGGCAGCGCCTCGATGAATTCCGCCGCGGCGGCGGCCTGCGCCGCGCGCCTCACCGCCGCGTCGTCCGCATCGGCGCTGCCGTAGCGGATGTTATCGGCGATGGTGCCGGAGAAGATCACGGGATCCTGCGCGACGATGGCGACGTGGCGGCGCATGTCGACGGGATCGAGGCGCGCGGCGTCGATGCCGTCGAACAGGATCGTGCCCGACTGCGGCGTAAAGAATCGCAGAAGCAACTGGAATACGGTGGACTTGCCGGCGCCGCTCGGACCCACCAGCGCCACCGTCTCTCCCGGTCGGATGTCGAGGGAAAAATCGTTCAGCGCCGCGTGTTCGGGCCGGGACGGATAGCGGAAGGTGACGCGGGAAAGGCTCACCGCGCCGCGCGGCTGCGCGGGAAGCGCGAGCGGATTGGCCGGCGCCTTCACCTCCGGTTCGACGCTCAAGAGTTCGCCCAGGCGCTCGGACGCGCCGGCCGCGCGCTGCAAATCGCCATAGGTCTCGCTGATCGCGCCGACGCCGCCCGCGACCAGGATGGCGTAGAAGATGAACTGGACGAGCTGGCCGGCCGTCATGGCGTGCGTCACCACGCTCTGCGCGCCGACCCAACCCACGCCGGCGATGGAGCCGAACACCGCGAAGATCACGACCGCGGTCATCGCCGCGCGCGCCCTTGTCCTCAGGATGGCCGTGACGAAGGACTGTTCCACGGCGGCGCCATAGCGCCGGCGCTCGACCGGCTCGTGAGTGAAGGCCTGGACCGTCTGAACCGCATTGATGGTTTCGGCGGCATGAGCCGAAGTGTCGGCGATGCGGTCCTGGCTCTTGCGCGAAAGCGTGCGGACCCAGCGGCCGAACAGGATGAGCGGGATCACCACCACCACCACCGCGGCGATGACGAGCAAGGTGAGCTTGACGCTGGTCACGAACATCAGCGCCAGCCCGCCCGCGAACATCACGAGGTTGCGCGCGGCGATCGATGCCGAAGAGCCGACGACGGTCTGAATCAAGGTCGTATCCGCCGTCAGACGCGACAGCACTTCACCGGTGCGCGTCACCTCGAAAAAGGCCGGGGTGAGACCGATGACGTTGTCGAACACCGCCTTGCGCATGTCGGCGATCACGCGCTCGCCGATCCAGGTCACGAAATAGAACCGCACCGCGGTGGAGACGCCGAGCACGGCCGCGGCCAGCAGGAAGAGACCGAAGTAATGCGAAATCGCCGCGATCTGCTCGGCGCTGAATCCGCGGTCGATCAGCGAGCGCAGTGCGGCCGGCAATACCAGCGTGGCGCCGGAGGAGATGAGCAGCGCGACAAAGGCCGCCGCGATCCGGAACCGGTAGGGAAGGATGAAGGGGCCCAGCGCGCGCAAGGGGCGCAGCGACCGGCTCTTGGCCCGCCCCTGCGCGAGGTACTGCACCTGTTCTGCGTATTCTTCGCCGGATTGGGCCATGCGGTCCTATTTAGGCAGTCCCGAGTGCGGAAACCACCGGCTTTCTGCGGCAGATCGGCCCGGTCCCACCCCGTGCTTGCCAGGCCAGGCCGCCTCGCCTATAAGCCGCGGCTTCAAAAAGCAGGTTTTGGAAGGCGTCCGGCCATGAAAAAGGGCATCCACCCCAACTATCACTTCGTCGACGTTCAGCTGAACGACGGTACGACCTATAAGACCCGCACTACCTGGGGCGAGCCGGGCCAGAAGCTGACGCTCGACATCGATCCGACGACCCATCCGGCCTGGACCGGCGGCCAGCAGCAATTGCTCGACCGCGGCGGACGGCTGACCCGTTTCAACAAGAAGTTCAAGGACTTCGTGAAGTAAGCGAATAGCGGAGCCTCGAGGGGGGCCTTCTATTCGCTATTCGCTCAGCCGCCGAACGCGCGTTCCAGACGCTCCATTTGCGCCTTGGCGCCCGACTGGGCGGCGCCGCTGCGGAACAGGACATCGTCCAACCGCTCGATGCGGCGATAGAGATTGTCGCTGCGGCCGAGAAGGTCCTGAAGCCTTGCGGGGAGAAGTTCGCTGCCCTCGCCCGCGGCGCCGAGACAGATCTCTTTCGATCCAAGACGATAGCGGTCGCCGGCGGCATCTTGGGCGTCCATGTCGCCTTCGTGCACGGCGCGCTGCACAAGCAGCCAGCTTGCCGCCTGCATCAGCCGCGTGGTAACGCGCATGCTCTCCCCGGCATAGAGCACCGCGATCTTGCGCGGCAGGTCTCGCGCTTCCTGGCGCCCGGGCCCATCCAGATATTTCGCAGTCTCATCGACAAGCGACATGCCCTCTTCGAAGGTCTTCTCGAAAAGCGCGGAACCGATGAAAGATTGCTGCGTGAGATCGCGAAAGCCTTCGTCGTCGCTTTTGGGAAGCGTCATATCGGCTCCGGCTCACACCTCGACTTCGCAGCCGAAGCTATCAAGCCGCGCGCGCTTGGCAAGACGCCATCTCGCCGTTCGCGTTGCAAATCGTGCGTATGGTTGCGCAGGCGCAACGTTAAGCAAGGCGGCGTTAATGATTGTTGGATGTTTCAGGGAGAAGTTCGGCAAGGCGATCCTTCCACACGGCGGCCCAGGTATGGGTGCTATGGCCGTGGGTCCGCTCGCTGGTCGGGATCAGCACGAACTTGCCATGGGGAATCTGCGCAACGATCTTTTCGGCGATGCCGAGATCGGGCGGATTGATGAAGTCGTCCGCGGAATTGACCCACATCACCTGCGCCTTGACCAGGCCGAGCTTCGCCGAGGGATCGTAATCCGCCGATGAGGCGACCTGATAGAGCAGGTCGTTGGCGTCGAACGTGTTCATGTAGGCATTGACCGTCTGCTCGAGGTACGCGTCGGCCTGATCGCCCGTGGGATAAAGCTTTTGCATCAGCAGCGGCGCGCTTCCCGCGATGATCAACACGTCGGCGGCGGTGCGCAATCCCTCGCGCGGCTCGCTCTTGTACTCCCCGCCATCCCACGCGGGATCGTTCTCGATCGCATCGATCACCATCTTGCGCCACATGCGGTTGCGGCCGGCGATCTGCATCGGCAGACACGCGAGCGGCATCAGGGCGTCGACGAAATCGGGATAGGTCTCGCCCCACATGAAGCTGTGCATGCAGCCCATCGACGTCCCCATGACCAGGCGAAGATGATCGACGTGCAGGCCTTTGGTGACGACGGCGTATTCTGCCGCGATCATGTCGGCATAGCGGTAATGCGGGAAGCGGGCATGCAGCCCGTCGCTCGGCTTGGAGGATTTGCCGTGACCGATATCGTCGGGAAGGATGATGAAATATTTCGCCGGATCGAGCAGGCCGCCCGGTGCGAACAGCACGTCGGCGAATTGCGGCCTCAGGAACTGGTGCCCGTCACCGCCGGTGCCGTGCAGGATCAGCACCGCGTTGTCGACATGGCCGTGCCGGTCGCGGTGCGGCTTGCCGAGAGTCATGTAGTGCAGCCGAAGCCCGGGCAGGCTCTCTCCCGACTGGAACTTGAAGTTCTTGACCGTGAGATCGCCCTCCTGTGTCGCGGGCGCGGCGGCGGCGGTCCCACAAGCGAGCGCAGCGAGAACGGCGGCGAGAGCGAGGCGCATCGGGCGGGTCTCCTTCACGACTGCGGCAGTTTCCGCAATGACACGCGCTGCGGCAAGCTGTGTGTTGGGGCAATTTCGGATATTAAGCGCTCCCATCACCAAAGAACGTCATCGTCCGTCCGCACGATGTCGCTACGGACTGTCCGTGCGACCCATTTTTTCCGAAAGAAATTGGCTCGCCCGCATGAAGCGGGCGATGACGATTATTTTCTTGAGAGAGGAAGAAGCATTGTTGCTGCCGGAATCTTCGTCGGCCCGGCCATGATGAGGCGGCCAGCATCTCCAATTTGAACTTCTCTAAATCTGGTAACCCAATTCCTCGAGCAGCGGTCCAGCGATTGCCTCGTAACGCCGCCGGTCCTCGGCGCCCATTTCGGTCTTCCAGCGATTCGCGCGGCTGGGGTCCGGCGCGAAAGCCGCGCGGCGATAGATCGCGCGGAATGCTTCGATACCGTCCGGCGTGCGGCCTGCCGGCCCGAACGGTTTGCGGTATTCGGCCAGACGTTGCGTTGCCCGCGCATGGTGCGAAAGCATGTCGGAATGGAAATACAGACCGATGAAATCGCAGATCTCCTTCAGCGTCTCCTGCGGCCGGTTGACCAGCGCCTCGAAGCGGATTTCCTTGTAATGCGCAAGCAAGGGAACCTGTTCGCGCGCCGCGCCGATGCCCTCGACCCAGAAGCGCGCTTGGCTGTCGGCATCGTCGCCCGGCCCGAACCATAGCCCCTGGCGCGACAACGCGACGTCGCGTCCATCACGGATCACATGGACGAAGTGCGCCTCCGGCAACAGCGCCTGGATCGCCGTCATGCTGCGCAGGTAGAAACCGGACTTGTCGCCCCAGCGGCGCTTGCCGCGGCGCGCGGCATACAAGCGGTAGAAGGCGCGCACGCCGTCAGCCACGCTGAAAGGCTCCACGGTTTCGAGCACCGCCCTGAAACTGTCCGCGCCGGTCGCCAGATTGTCCCAGGTCTGCGCACCCGTCATCAAGGCCGCCAGATTCTCGCGGCTGAGCGGGACGACGCGATCCTTCGCGATCTCGGTCAGGAAATGGGTCTCTCCCGGGATGGCCAATTCGGGATGCGCATCGAGCATGAGACGGAGCAGCGTCGTTCCCGAACGTCCGATGCCGACGATGAAAGGCGCGGCGGGCTCGATCATCGCGAAGACGCATTGAGGCGCGGGAAAGGCCGGTTGGGAACGGCGCGCCCGAGAAAGCCGCAGAGCGCCGGCCAGCCCTGTCCGGCAAACAGGTCCAGTTCCAGAAGCTTTCCCGGCTTGTCCGCGAAAAAGTTCCGCACCCGCATGTCGAACTGCTCATAGGCGTCCGCGAGGCTCGGCGCGTTCAGGAACAGACCGAATTCGAGGGCGGCGTGATCGAGCATGAAGGTGTTGTCGGGTCCGTCGAACAGCGCGCGCAATCCCTCCCGGCTGCCGGTTCCGCTGTAATGCGCGTGATGGCTTTCGAACGATGCAAGCCAGGACTCGAGCGAGCGCCGCGTCCGCACGAAGCGGGCGTTGGGATAGAGATAGAAGAGCTTTTCGAATTCCGGCGACACGCAGCAATCGGTCGCCGCGCCGAACATGTAGAAGTCTGGGCCGGAGAGCAGTTGAAAGGTGAGCGGATTGGTCCAGTGCACCGAATCGTAGCCCAGCAACTCCAGGGCTTTTGAAAGCGAGCTTGTGCCGGTCCGCGACAGGCCGATGCCGAACACTTTCTCCTCGGCGAAGACCTCGTGCCTGGGCCGCGCCAGGCGCTCGCGCAGTTTCTTGAGCAGGGCGAAATGCGTGGTCTCTGCGATCGTCGCGTGCACCACGTCAAAGCGTTCGACGAATTCCTGCCAGCGACCGAGCGCGAGCAGAAGGCGCAGCTCCAGATCATGCGCGCCGATTTCCCGCGCGCGCACATAGAGCCGCTCCCACGATGCGCCGCAACTCGCGCGCGGCGTGACCCGCGGCACGACCATCATGCAGCCTTCGATCTCGTTCGCCGTCCAAGCCCTGCGCTCGGCATCCCGCAGGACGGCGCGCATGTCCGCGATCGGCCCCAGCGTCGCCAACAGCTGCATGGCGGCGCGGGGCATCTCCTGAACCAGATGTTCGCCGACGAACTGCACGAGCGCGCGTTGCCGGTCATCGCGATCGGGCATGGTCAGACTCGAGTCGCGCGCGGTTCGCGCGTAAAGAAACTTGTCGTCGGGTCCCGCGCTCTGATCGTCGATCATCGAGCGCAACAGCGCCAGGACCTCGTCGTTTCGTCCGAGTTTCAACAGCAGTTGCGCCTGAAGCCGCTTCCAGCTTCGTCTGGGTCCGTCGGAATAGCGTTCCAGGCATTGCTCGAGATGGGCGAGCGCCAGCTCGAACTCGCCGCGGTCGGAAGCGATATGCGCAAGGCCGTCGAGGCCGGTGAAATTCTTGGGCCGGCCGGCTGCAAGCTGCCTGAAGATCGATTCCGCTTCGTCGAGCCGGCCCAGATGACGAAGCGCATGCGCCCGCTGCGCGATCCAATGGGGCCGTTCCCCGAAATCGTCGATGCAGAGCTGCCAGCGCGCCAGCGCCTCATCCCAGAGCTTGCGTTGCGAAGCATCCGCGGCCCAGCGGGCCCACTCGGCAGGATCGCGGGATACGGGGGGAGCTTCAGTGGGCATCGTGTCGCGCCGCCGCAAAACCCGCGCTCAAGGCGCGAAAGGCTTCCCTGCTGATGGTTTCGAAGCTGCATTCCTCGCCGAGCTTGCCGGCGAGCTGAAGCACGACAGCGCCGTGCAGCGCGGCCCAGAACACATGGCCGATCAGGATCGGATCGCCCGCCAGCATGCCGGCGTCGACGAGTCCGCGGACATAGTCCGTCATGGTGTGGCGCGCGCGGGCGGACGCGCGCACCAATTCGGGATAGTCCGCCTCGTCGGGCTGGGACATGTCGAACATCAGCCGGTAGGAGGCCGGTTCGGAAAATGCGAAGCGAATGTACGCATCGCCGACGGCGGCGCTGCGCGTGCGCGCATCGCCATCGATCGCGAATGCCGTTTCCAGTGCCTCGGCGAACCGATCGAAAGCGTTGGCCCGCACGGCGGCCAGGATCTCGTCCTTGTCCTTGAAGTAGCGATAGGGGGTCATCGCGCTCACCCCCAGTTCCGCGGCCACCTCGCGCATGGTGAAACCCTCGCGGCCCTTTTCCGCAAAGATCCGAGTTGCCGCGGCGATCAGTTTGCCGCGGAAATCCGCCAAATCCTCGGTGGTCAGAACGCGCGGCAAAAAAAACTCCCCAAGGGCTTGAATTGGTCTCAGTCCGGTCCCATAAATTTACGGCGTAAGTTTATAGAACCTTTGGAGGAATGCATGAACGCCCCCGTCCGGATCAATCCTTATCTTACGGGTAATTTCGCGCCTATCCAAAGCGAGGATGACTTTTCTGAACTCAAAACTCGGGGAGAATTTCCAAAAGAGATTCGCGGTTCGTATTATCGCAACGGTCCCAATCCGCAATTCGAACCGCGCGATTCCCACCATCATTGGTTCGCCGGCGACGGCATGATTCACGCTTTTCACGTCTCAAGCGGGAAAGTGAACTATCTCAATCGATACGTGCAGACGAACAAATATCTGCTCGAGCACGCGGCTGGACGCTCCTTGTTCGGCACCTTCGGCAACCCGATGACCTCCGATCCCGCGGTCGCGGGCCAGGACAGCGGGCTCGCCAACACCAACATCGTCTGGCATGCCGGCAAGCTCTTGGCGCTGGAGGAGGGGCACAATCCCTTCGAGCTCGATCCGCTGACGCTGACGTCGCGCGGCTATGTGGATTATGCCGGGCGCGCCATGCGCTTCACCGCGCATCCCAAGATGGACCCCGAAACCGGCGAGATGGTGTTCTTCGGCTATTCGGCGGGGGAAGGATTCTTCACGGACGGCATCGCCTATGGAGTCGTCGACAAGGCGGGCAAGGTCACGCGCCTCGACATGTTCAAGGCGCCGTATTCCAGCATGATCCACGACTTCTTCGTCACGCGCAGTTACGTCGCGTTTCCGGTGCTGCCGCTGAGCGGAAGCCTCGCGCGCGCCATGAGCGGCGGCCCGGCCTTCGCCTGGGAGCCCGAAAAAGGTTCCTATGTCGGCGTCATGCGCCGCGACGGCGATGCGAACGCGATCCGCTGGTTCGAAACCGATCCCTGTTACGTCTTCCATCCCATGAACATGTGGGAGGAGGGCGAGAAGATCTTCGCCGACGTGATGCAATACGCGAACGCGCCCTTGTTCCCCAACGCCGACGGCTCGCCCGGCAAGCCGGCCGGCGCGCGTCTGGTGCGCTGGACCATCGATCTTGGCGGCGCGACGAATACGATCCGCCAACGGCCGCTCGACGACATCACGGGCGAATTCCCGCGCCTCGACGAACGATATGCCGGGCTTGCCTATCGCCACGGCTATTTCGCCGCGAGCTCGACCAATTCCGAAAAAGTGCAGTTCGACTCCATCGCGCATGTCGACCACAAGACCGGCAAGCGCGCGATGCACGTCTTCGCCGACGGACTGCCGGGCGAGCCTGTCTTCGTGCCGCGCAAGGAAGGTGCGGCGGAAGGCGACGGCTGGCTGGTGACGACGGTCTATCGCCCGTCCGAGGACCGCAGCGATTTCGTGGTCTTCGATGCGACAAACGTCGCGGACGGTCCGATCGGCTGGGCCGAGCTGCCCCGGCGCATCCCCTTCGGCTTCCACGGCAACTGGCGGTCGACCTAGGGCTTGCGGGACTGCCAGAGCATCCCCACATCCCATTGCACGGGAGCGGGAGAGGCACGCGATGACCCATCTGTTCAAGGCGTTCAGGCCGCTGCTCGAAGATTTCCTGTCGCTGATCGTCTTCGCGGCGCTCTATGCGCTGACCGACAATCTGATTCTCTCCGTCGCGGCGGGGATGGCGATCAGCATCGCCCAGATCGCTTGGGAACGAATCCGCGGCCGCAAGATCGAAGCCATGCAATGGGCGAGCCTGGCGCTGGTCGTCGTTCTCGGCAGCATCTCGATCGCGACCAACGATCCCGTCTTCGCCATGATCAAGCCCAGCGTCGCCCAGGCCGCGATCGGCATCGTCATGCTCAAGCCCGACTGGATGGCGCGCTACCTGCCGCCGATCGTCACCGACAACATCTCGCCGCGCGCGCTCACGGCCTGGGGCTATGTCTGGGCGTTCCTGATGCTGGGGCTGGCAGCGGCGAATGTCTTCGTGGCCTTCAACTTCGACGCCAAGGCGTGGGCGGCCTACACCTTCTTCGTGCCGCTGCCGGCAAAGGTGGCACTGTTCTTCCTGCAATACCTTTGGATCCGCGCCTCGGTTCGGCGCAGCATCCGCGCGCGCATGGCCGTGCAGGCCGCGTGACAATCCCGCGCACTTCGCGATGATGCCGCGATGATTCCAAAGCTTCTCGGCATCCTCAACATCACCGAGGATTCGTTTTCCGACGGCGGCAGATATCTCGATCCCGCAGCCGCGCTGGCGCAGGCGCACAGGCTGGCGAAGGAAGCCGACGGCATCGATCTCGGCGCCGCATCGTCGCGGCCCGGCGCGGTCGTCGTGCCGCCCGAGGTCGAGATCGCGCGCCTGGCGCCGATCGTCGAAGCGCTCAAGCGCATCGCCGCGCCGGTCTGCGTCGATACCTTTGCGCCGGACGTTCAGCGTTGGGCGCTCGCGCAAGGCGTCGACTATCTCAACGACGTGCGCGGCTTTCCCGACGAAACTCTCTATCCGCAACTCGCAGCGTCGCCGGCCAAGCTGATCGCGATGTACTCGGTCGAAGGCGCAGGACCCGCCACCCGGCTCTTTGTGCCCGCGGGCGAACTTCTCGAGCGCATCTCGCGTTTCTTCGAGCAGCGGCTGGGCGCCTTCGCCCGCGCCGGTATCGCGCTGGAGCGGGTCATCCTCGACCCCGGCATGGGCCTCTTCCTGGGCAGCGACTCGGAAGCCTCGTTCACCGTTCTGCGGCAGCTCAAGGTGCTGAAGGCCCGCTTCGGCCTGCCCCTGCTGGTCTCGGTGTCGCGCAAGTCCTTCCTGCGCAATCTGGTGCACCGGCCGGTCGCCGAGATCGGGCCCGCCACCCTGGCGGCGGAATATTTCGCCATTCGTCAGGGGGCGGACTACATCCGCACCCACGAACCCGCCGCGCTGAAGGACCTGCTCAAGGTTCTTGAAACCTTGGGAAATGAGCCGTGATCTGACCTCGCGCGATTTCCCTTAACGCTTTGATATGTTTAGGCGTTAAGATCGGCGGTCCGCCCGAGGGATATCATGAACCGCAAATTGTTCGGCACCGACGGGGTGCGAGGCCTTGCCAACAAATTCCCCATGACGCCCGAGATCGCCATGAAGGTCGGCATGGCTGCGGGGCGCATCTTCACGCGCGGCGAACACCGCCACCGGGTGGTGATCGGCAAGGACACGCGGCTCTCGGGCTACATGATCGAGTCGGCGCTGGTCGCAGGCTTCACCTCGGTCGGCATGGACGTGTTCCAGTTCGGCCCGCTGCCGACGCCGGCGGTGGCGATGCTGACGCGGTCGCTGCGCGCCGATCTCGGCGTGATGATCAGCGCTTCGCACAACGCCTATCACGACAACGGCATCAAGCTGTTCGGTCCCGACGGCGAGAAGCTTTCCGACGCGCATGAGGCCGAGATCGAAGCCTTGATGTCGAACGGTTTGGAAGAGGGACTCGCGGAATCGAACGGCATCGGCCGCGCCAAGCGCGTCGACGATTCCCAGGCCCGCTACATCGAATTCGCCAAGCGCACCTTCCCGCGCAACCAGCGCCTGGACGGGCTGCGCATCGTCCTCGACTGCGCCAATGGTGCCTCCTATCGCGTGGCGCCGGCGGCGCTGTGGGAGCTGGGCGCGGAGGTCATCACCATCGGCGTCGACCCCAACGGCCTCAACATCAACGACGAGTGCGGCTCGACGGCGCCGGAGACGATGCAGCGCCGCGTGCGCGAGGTGCGCGCCGATTTCGGCATCGCGCTCGACGGCGACGCCGACCGCGTGGTGATGGCCGACGAGCAGGGCCGCATCATCGACGGCGACCAGATCCTGGCGCTGATCGCGCGCTCCTGGTCGCAATCCGGCAAGCTCAAGGGCGGCGGCGTGGTCGGCACGGTGATGTCGAACGCCGGTCTCGACCGCTATCTGCAGAGTCTGGATCTGAAGCTGGCGCGCGCCTCGGTGGGCGACCGTTATGTGATCGAGGAGATGAAGCGCGGCGGCTTCAATGTCGGCGGCGAACAGTCCGGCCATATCGTGCTTTCCGATTTCGCCACCACCGGCGACGGGTTGGTCGCGGCGCTCCAGGTGCTGGGCGTGTTGGCGCGCGAGGGCCTGAAGGCGAGCGAGGCGGCGCATCTCTTCGAACCGCTGCCGCAGGTGCTCGAGAACGTGCGCTTCAAGAAGGGCATGCCGCTCGAGGATGCGCGGGTGAAGAAATGCATCGAGTCCGGAACCCAGAAGCTCAACGGCTCCGGCCGCATCCTGGTGCGCAAATCCGGCACCGAACCCGTCATCCGCGTCATGGCCGAGGGCGACGACGAGAAGCTGGTGCGCCAGATCGTGCGCGAGATCGCCGCCACCATCGAGGAAGTGGCGGCGTAAGGTTGGCCGCACCCAAGCTCATTTTCCCGACACCGTCATTGCCCGGCTTGTCCGGGCAACCTATTTTTCTTTTTCCGGGAAACTGGATCGCCCGCATTCGCGGGGGATGACGAATGTATTTATTCACATGCTAGAGCATCGGATGTTCAGGTGCATTCAATTTCAGTGTCATTCCCGGCGAGCCGCGGTCCATAGCGACAGCGTATGGACGCGAGGAAAGGGAATCCATCTTTTTCCCTCGAGACGAAAATGGATTCCCTTCCCCGCCCCCGGACCAAGTCCGGGGTCGGCCGGGAATGACACTGATCTCGATTCCGTCAGAATGCATTTTGCTCTAAAAGCGCCGAAACGACGCGGCCCATCTACCTTGCGAGACGCGCGATGATGCCCCGCATCCTGGTCATCGCAGGGTCCGACTCCAGCGCCGGCGCGGGCATCCAGGCGGACATCAAGACGGCGCAGGCTTTGGGCTGCTACGCGCAGACAGCGATCACGGCCGTCACGGCGCAGAACACGCGTGACGTGACAAAGGTCCATCCCGTGCCCGCGGACATCGTCGCGGCACAGATCGAGGCGTGTCTCAGGGACATCGGCGCTGATGCCGTCAAGATCGGGATGCTGGGGTCGGCGAAAATCGTGCGCGCGGTCGCTTCGGCGTTGCCGAAGAAGATTCCGCTGGTGCTCGATCCGCTGATGGTCTCGACCAGCGGGCACCGCTTGCTCGCAGCAAACGCGGTCGCGGCGATGATCCGCGAACTGTTCCCGCGCGCGAGCTTGGTGACGCCCAACATCCCGGAGGCGAAAGCTCTCGCGGGCATCACGCGCAGCAAGCGTGGCGATGCAGAAGCGGCAGGGCGCAAACTGATCGCGATGGGCGCGCACGCCGCGCTGATCAAGGGCGGACACGCGACGCGCGCCACCGTCGACGACGTGCTGGTGTGGCGCGGCGGGGTCGAGGTTTACGCGTATCCGCGCGTCAAGACGCGCCACACGCATGGCACGGGCTGCACGCTGTCGACCGCCATCGCCTGCGGCCTTGCGCAAGGTTTGTCGCTGCCGCTCGCCGTCGGCCGCGCGCGCGAATATCTGCAACACGCGATCGCCACCGCCCCCGGCCTCGGCAAGGGCCACGGGCCGTTGAACCATGGCGGAGAAATAGCGAAGTGATGGCGCCTTTGGATTTAACGGTTGCTACGGGTCGCGAGGAACGCGGAAACGACGATGACACCGCGAGAACTCCGACGCATACTTGAACTGATTGGTTTTGTGTTTACTCGGCAATCGGGTAGTCACGCGATTTTCCGGCATCCCAGTCCAAGCGGCGCGCCGTGCTGCCGATTCACAGCAGGGACATTCCCGCTGGCACCTTCCGCGCGATTCTGAGATACGCCTGCCTGAAGAAGCCAAAGATCTGAATGGCGTGAATGGAAGCACGCGCGAATTAACTTGGTTGCCGCTAGACTAGTTTGAATGGGCTACGAGGCCAGCGGCTTTCAAGACTGCGATCTCCCAGTTCGGAAACACGATCTCCGCGGCCATGCCCACGGCACAGATCGCGAAGAAGCCCAAGATGAACCAGTACGTTCAGGGGTCAGTTGCGCGGCTCACGAAGCGGCCATGAACCGGAATTCTTCCTGCCCAAATGCAATAGGCGATTGCCGCGGCGAAACCCAACGGAACCAAGGCCGCGAGCATGATCATTTCGGCTGAGTCTCCCACGGATCGAGCACCTAAAGGCCGGTGCCGGCGAAGTCGTCCGCGTCGCGCGTCACGACCGTCATGCCGTGGACGAGCGTGGTGGCCGCGAACTGTGTGTCGTCGGAAATCGGTGGCGGATGCACGAGTCCATGATGCATCGGCGCCGCTTACGCCGCCTGTTCCGCTTCCCAGCCTTTGCAGGCGAGAAGAACCGGACGCGGCACCGGCTTTTCGCCGTTCGAGTAGTAGGCCACCATCCGCCGCGAAAGGCCCAGCGCCTCGGCGGCCTTCGTCAGGGACAGGCCGTGCCGCATCCGCCATTCGAGAAACGCGCGCGCATCGTCGCGCCCCGTCGCGGACAGCGTTTCCAGCCACAGCGTATCTGCGCTGAGTTCGGCGCCGCCGGTCCATTGGATGCTATGTCCCCAATCGCCGGGCCGGACGCGCGCGAATTCCTTTTCGTCGCGCAAAATCCGGAACGGGCGCTTGTGCAGCATCCGGCCGATATCCAGACGCGCCTCTGTCCCATCGGACCATTTGATCGAAAGAATGCCCGGTCCTGCGGCCTTCACCGTTTCGACGGTGCGCATCGTGTCGGCTGCGTTCATCCGTTCAACTCCCGCCAGGTTTTGATCAGCAGTTCGCGGTTTTCGCGGGCCCACGAATTTGCCGCCGCGAACACGCGCCGGGGCGCCGCGCCGACGATCACCTCTCCCCGACCGATGGACACCGAACATCTGAAGCCCGCACCTTCGATGTGAAAATGCGGAATTCCATGCTCCCGCCCGTAAACGGCGATCTTCCAGCCGAGGTCGCGATGCAGTGTTACCATGGACCCCGCTATAGTGCAATGATTGCATCAGTGCGCAATGCGCATGAGCGTGAGAAGATAGATGTTCACTTTATGTTCCATTCGTGTCAAGATGGCGACGTTACACTTGACAAACCAGCCCACCAGGGCTAGATTTCGGGTCAAGGAGTTACTGCCATGGCCCGCCCCGTACTCAATGCCAAGCATTTCCAAGAGGAAGGCGCCGCTTTCGCCTTCGTAGAAGCCGCCCTGTGGCCGGATGGCCCGTTCTGCCCCCATTGTGGGGAAGCCGAGAAGGTCCGGCGCCTCCAAGGCGCGTCCTGTCGCCCCGGCCTGTTCAAATGCAATTCGTGCCGGAAGCAATTCACCGTCCGCGTCGGGACCATTTTCGAGTCCTCGCACCTGCCCCTGCACCTGTGGCTTCAGGTCATGCACCTAATGTGCGCTAGCAAGAAGGGCATCTCTACCCGCCAAATTCAGCGCATGCTCAAATGCTCCATGAAAACCGCGTGGCATTTGGGCCATCGCATTCGCGAAATCATGCAGCCCGCTTCCAATGCTGGGCCGATGGGCGGCTACGGAGAGACCTTGGAGGCAGATTTCACCTACGTCGGGCGCAAATCCGGAACTAAGGTGAAGGCTGGCACCGGTCACATGAACCCGGTGTTTGCGCTGGTTCAACGTGGCGGCGGCGCTCGCGCGGTCCATATGCCGAACGTGCGGGCCGAGAATGTCCATGAAGTGCTGGCGAAGAATGCCTCGACCGAATCGCACTTCCGCACCGATGAGGCGCCTGTCTTTACTCAGATCGGATGGAACTTCGCGACCCACGAAACCGTCACTCATTCGCGCGGTGAATACGTCAAGCGGTCAAGCTGGATCGTCAACGGCAAGAGTATGCCGCTGGTCCATAGCAACACCGTCGAGGGGTTCTTCTCGATCCTAAAACGCGGTGTTTATGGGGTTTATCAGCATGTCAGCGAGCATCACCTGAATCGCTACTTGAACGAATTTTCGTTCCGGTATTCGACCCGCGAGCGCTTGGGCATCGATGATGCAGGCCGCGCCGGCATCGCTCTTGCTGGTGCGCGTGGCCGGCGTCTAACCTATCAAACGACTAGTAGGGGATCGCAAGTTTCGGGCAGGGCGCGATAAGCTGAGAGTGTTACTTGTTTTATTGGGAGGAGATGATGTCGATCCATCCAAGCAAGATTAGAAACGGGTTTTGCTACGTCACTGATACAGGGCAGCATCGGGTAGTGCTAAAAATTGATGGCGGGAAAGTCTGGAACGCTCATCGCGGCAAATTGGTGGTCAAGCCAGATTTGTGGCAGTTAGGGCATACAAAGAGCAACCCTCCGACGCTTGCAAACTTTGCCGCGAAGGTGGTGAGGCGGGTCTGTCCACGCCCGAAGGACGCCGCTAAGGCCGCCAAGTATTGGAGAGCTAAAGCTAAGGTGTAAACCGCGATGGCAACGCTGCCAAAGAAGCGCGCCCCAAAGCCGAAGGAGCGCCCTGAGGCCGAGCACACCCGATTCGTCGAGTTGGCGAAGGAATTGGGGGCCGATCAGGAAACTGAGGAAATTCAAGGGATTCTGAAGCGGGCCGCGACTGCCGGTCGCGCCGTAAGAAAGCGCTAGGTCAGGGACTCGGTGCCTGCTAAAATTAACACGGCGGCGCACCCCCTTGCAGGGTACGTCGCCGGTAGTGCCTCCCCGGGGTGTCGCGCTGTGGCTTGATCCCCCCGAGTTGGTTCTTGCCCCCATACAAACGGGGGAAGTCAGTAGAAGCCCGGCCCCGCAAGGCCGGGCTTTTCATTCCGCGGCCTCCTTGCGAAGTTGCGCGGACGTTATTCGTGTTATGCGCATCAACGGCAGGCTGTAGACCTCGCCATCCTTTTGCAGCTCGTTCCGATCAAACATGCGCCATGCGATTGGGCCGACTGCCGACCCCTTGACTGTTGGCCACCATTTCTTTGCGATGTAGTCCTTGATTTCGGAAGGCCTCAGCCCTTCCCTGCCTTCAGTCTTCGCATTCTCAAGAGCCTTCACGATCATTTCCGGCATTGTCGGGATATCATCCGGCTTGCGGGCTAGCTTCGTAGATTTTCGCCTGCCCGACTTTTTGGCCCTATGGGGATCCGACTGCTCATGCTGATCGCTCGCAGGGGGCTTAGTCTCACTCAACACGGCGGCAGCAACTCTTGGCGGCTCATTTGCGTCGCCATGCACAAATCTGGCGTATAGGTCGATGAAGGCACTCAGCCGGTCTCGCTGTTGAATCGCGGTTCTCTGCTGCATTTCGATTTTCATACGCTCGGCACTCAGCATGTTGAGCCTGCGGTCAACTTCGCGCAGCTCTGCCTTCGCCAGTTGCACGGCCTTGTCGTCTGGGGAATCGGATTGCTGTTCAGACATGCGGCCTAAATAGCACGGTAAACGCGGCGCGACAATGACCCCCAGTCTGATAAGCTATGCGTTGGCATATCTAGTGCTGCGCTGCGGTAAATGCTTGATATAACTGCATTTATGAGCGATTCGGCGGATAAATTAACAGGATTTCAATGAGAACGTATAAGAAACAGGTCGGGATCATTCTCTAAAAATGTTCGCGAATCCAATGCCAGCAATCCGATTTCATGAACAGGTTCGAGTCATGACTCGGCCAAGGGTAGGCCGTCAGGAGGCCAGACGGCACATCTAGCGCTTAGTTTGCGAAGTGTAACGTCGCCGTCAAGATAGCTTTCAACGGGAAAAGAGGTTCGCTTGATTGCGGGTTCAGCCCATGATGCAGTGCAGCGAAGGGGGAAGAAAGTTCTTGTTCCTCCGGCGCTTAGGCGCAGTCCGTCCGAATTGAATTCGGATTTTGCCGAAGAAGCGCACGCTCCGGTCCGGCGCGGGCGCGGGGCGCCGATGGGCAACCGCAATGCGCTCAAGCATGGCGACTATCGCGCCGAATTCCGCGCCTTCTATGCCGCGGTCCGCGACCATGTCCGTTCCTGCAAGGCGCTCGCAGCCTGGGCGAGAGCCGAGCAAGGCGCGGCGCGGCAGCCCGAAGAGCTCCATCCTCGAGCGCATCGTCGTCGAGAACGGCTTGCTGGTCAGCCGCAAGCTCACGCGCATCCTCCGCCGCCGCAGGCCCGACGGCACCATCGCGGTCACGCGCACCACCCTCTTACGCCAGAAATTTGTCCAGCCGGTTGCGGATGATTGCCTCAGCCTCGGCCACAAGGCGCTCGACCAGTTCCTTGCAGCTCGGGATGTCGTGGA
>Ga0335083_10000841_pt1 | contig 44215 bp, 30 predicted proteins | sample Lox_Sample_42_FD_206716 | JGI IMG/M metagenome (GOLD analysis project Ga0335083, IMG submission 206716) | Soil microbial communities from Loxahatchee National Wildlife Refuge, Florida, United States - Lox_Sample_4.2 | ecosystem: Environmental > Terrestrial > Soil > Wetlands | place: USA...
ACCGGCGTCTACACGCGCCGCGACCGCCAGATCCGGTCGCTCGAGGCACTGACCCAGCAACTGACCGAGTGCACGCATGCCGCGCAAGTGACGCTGACCAGCGACGAGCAGAAAAGCATCGTCAAGTACCTGAACGAGCAATTCTACAAGTTCAAGTAAAGCGGCTCACCGGCCCGCGGGAGTTCCCAATCGAGCGGATCTTTGCTTCTGGCTTGCGCAAGGACTTCGACGCCGCTGCGGATCTCAGCCGCGCGCTGGTGGCCTTGCGCCGCGCCGTTCAGATCGACTTCGGGGACATTCCCCCGGCGCGGCATGAACTTTGAGCGGCGAGATGCGAATGTGGGCGGCCTATCTCGGCGCGCTCTCGAGCAGACTCTTGAGCTGCGCTGCCCGGCGACAGCGCCGCGGGCAAGAAGTTGCCGCACTCCTTGCACTGCTTGCCGGGCAGCACGCGGTAGCGCGCCGACTCGTCCTCGCGCCGGTCGTGCTCGGGGATTTCCAGCACGCCCATCTCGGTGACGGGATAGCCGCGCTCGTCCAGCACGCCGAGCATCGCGTAGCGGTGGACGTCAAGCCGCATCTGCACCCAGCGGCTGGCGGACTGTCCAGAGGCCTCTGGAGTGCAAGCTCGCACCGGCCCCGAACTTGGCACAATATCGCTGGGTTGGGTCACATCACCGGGCCGGGAGGGCAGGTGAGAACCACAAGGCGAACGCCGCTCGCAAAGCTGACGCGTCCGCGGCTGTACAACGCACTGCCGCGGGAGCGGCTGTTTCGCCTGCTCGACACGACACGCAGGCAGCCGATCAATTGGATCGCGGGGCCGCCTGGAGCGGGCAAGACCACCCTGGTCGCAAGCTATTTGGACGCACGCAGGACCCCGCTGTTCTGGTATCAGCTCGACGCGGGCGACGCGGACCCGGCGACGCTCTTCGCATACCTGATCGGATTGGCGGCGCAACTCAAGCGTTCCAAGAGGGCAAAGCTTCCCTATTTGACGCCGGAATATCTCTCGGACATTTCGGGATTCGCCCGGCGCTTCTTTCGTACGCTGTTCTCCTCATTTCCGCCGGATTCCGCGCTTGTACTCGACAACTGCCAAGAGGTCGCCAACCCGGTCTTCCACGAGGTTCTGATGGAGGCCGCCCAGGAGGCGCCCGAGGGCTTGCGGATTTTCGCGATCAGTCGCACCCGACCGCCGACAGAACTCGCTCGCTTGAAGGCCAACCAGCAGCTCGCGCAGCTCGGCTGGGAGGATCTCAAGCTCACCGAGGAAGAAGCGGTGCAGGTCCTGCGCGGGATGGGGATCAGCCGAAGCGACCGCATCGCGCAGATCTGTCGAGTCGCCGACGGCTGGGCCGGCGGTGTCGTTTTGTTGAGCGCACACGCCAGCACGGACGCCGAAGCAGAGGCGATCAGCTTCGGCGGCAAGGAGGCCGTGTTCGATTATTTCGCAGGGCAGGTCTTCGATCGCGCCCCGCAGTCGGAGCGCCAGGTGCTGATGAAGACCGCGCTCTTGCCACAAGTGACGCCGGAGACGGCCGTTGCCTTGAGTTGCGACCCGAGCGCACCTGCCGTCCTCGACCGGCTCTATCGACGTCAATACTTCACGGACCGACGGAGCGAGCCGCAGCTCTCCTACCGCTATCACGATCTGTTCCGCGAGTTTCTTCTCAATCGTGCGCAAATCGAGCTGGATGCGCCAACCCTGTCCGCGCTGCGCCTTCAGGCTGGCCGCCTGCTGCTGGCAAGCGGCGAGGCAGAGCGCGCCATTGGGCTGTTTTGCCGAGGCGGGTACCTGAGCGAAGCGCAAGGCGCGCTGCTCGATCGCGCGCCGGCGCTGCTCGGCCAAGGTCGCTGGAAAACGCTGATGGAGTCCATCGAGCTATTCCCGGAACTCCAAGTCCGTGCCAGCGCACCGCTGTTGTACTGGCGCGGGATGGCGCACATCGCCGCCGACCCGATCCTCGCCAGAAAGGACCTCGAAACCGCTTTGGAGCTGTTCCGGTGCGAGACCGACACGATCGGTCAAATCACCTCCATCGTCGGAATCATCGCGGCGCATTTCGTTCAGGACGACGCGATCGCTCATTATGCGTGCTGGATCGACCCGATGGCGGCGCTACTCGCGCGGATCGATGCCTGGCCTGCACCGGCGATTGAACTCGAGGCGCGCTCCGTGTTCTTGCTCGCGGCCGCTCATCTGCGGCCCGATCATCCCTTGCTGCCGCCCACAGCCCTTGCCGTACTTGGCCTCATGGACGATGAGCGGATCGAGCCCAATACGCGCGCGGCGGCGGGGTTAAGAGCGCTGGTGTACTTCATGTGGACCGGTGACGTGGAATCCGCATGGCGCGTGGACGGGCGACTGGAAGCCCAGTTTCTCGCTGGAAATGCCTTGCCGGTGCACATCGCAATGGGCCACGCGTTTCGCACCCTGTACCAGCATCTAACCTTGGGAAACAGCGAGGCGGCGCTGCACAGCGCAGAGCGGGCTTTGGCGATCGCTAGGGAAAATAGCCTAGCGAATTCCGAGTGCATGGCTTGGCAGTTTCAGGGAATCGTCAATGCAGGATTGGGGCGAGATCTGGACTCGGCAGAAGCCGCGCTGCGACGTGTGGCCACCCTCGGATTCGAAGGCAACTTGAATCGGGAGACGATCTACAACTTGATACAGGCGCATGTGTACAAATGGCGCCGTGATCTGCCCGGCGCACTCCGCCATGCCCGGCTTTGCGTGCTCGCCGCGCGCGAAGACTGCCCCGCTTTTCTGCTGATCGTGGGAAGCAATTTAGTGAACGTTTTCGCGGACGCAGGCGAACACCAGGAAGCGCAGAGGCTTCTTGACGAAGTTCGCAGCCTCACGCATGGGACCTGCTTCGAAAACTTCGGGGCCGCCCTAGCGTTGGAGGAAGCCTATCTCGCCCTCCAGCGCAACGATCGCAGCCTTTGCCACGAGCGGCTGCGCCAAGGGCTGCGTCTCGCGCACAGCGAGCCGCGCCACGCGGCCACGCTGCACTACATGGGTGGATCGATTCCCGTACTGTTCGCAGAGGCGCTCGAAAACGACATCGAGTGCGGCTTCGTGCGCGAGCTCATTGCGCGTTGGAACGTCCCCGCGCCAGGCGAGGCATCCGCCGCCTGGCCCTGGCCCGTGACCGTGCGCACCTTGGGCAGGTTCGAAGTCAAGCTGCACGGCAAGGCGATCGAGTTCGGACGCAAGGCCCCGCGCAAGGCGCTCGCATTGCTTAAAGCGCTGATCGGGTTCGGCGGGACCGAGGTGCCCGAGCAGATGCTGACCGACGCGCTATGGCCGGACGAAGACGGCGATGCCGCGCACGGGGCGTACGCTATGACGTTAACACGGTTGCGCAAGCTACTGGGTGACCCGAATCTCTTGCAGCAGCGCGCCTCGAAGCTCTCGCTCGATCGGTGCAAGTGTTGGGTCGATGTCTGGGCGTTCGAGCGCTGCTCGGGGGGCGCTGAAGTCCCACTTCCTGTCGTGCTCGCCTTGTATGGCGGAGAGTTTCTCGCCGAGGACGGCGATGCTCCGTGGGCTACCGCCGTGCGAGAGCGCATGCGTTCGCGGTTTGTCCGGGTGATTTCAGACGCGGCACGCGAACTGGAGCGAACCAACCGATTCGAAGAAGCTGCCAACCTGTACCACTGCGGACTAGGTGCCGACAACTTCGCTGAAGCGTTCTATCAGGGGCTGATGCGCTGTCATGCAGCAACCGGCCGCACCGCGGATGCGACCGCGATTTATCTGAGATTCAAACAGCTGCTCTCGATCACGTCTGGCCTCAAACCTTCTGCTGCGACCGAGCGGCTCTATCAGTCTTTGCGCGTCGGTTAGACGGCAGTCTTCTTCTCCAATAGGTTATCGATAAGTTATTGCCTGTGCGGTATGGTTACCCGCAGTCCATTCACGGGCGAAACCGCGGCGAGCCGAACCGCGGCCATCGGCTAGAGGAGATGCATCATGAACACGCGCGCGGAATCTTGCGGGGAGCTGTTCAAAGAGAAGGTCATGGGTCTGTTCAGGTCCGGATCGCGGTCCCTTCTGACGGGCCTGATCTTGGCGCTTGCTCCGCCTAGCCTGACATGGGCAGACGAGATGGAGGGAACCTGGCGTCTGGTGATGCGCAAGCTTCCGGATGGCACCATACAGACGCCGCCCACCGTCCAGGGACTATTCACGATCCGCCACGGTGTCGAACAGACAATCGTGTTCTGGCAAACGCCAGAGGGGAAGCCGGCATCCCTGTCGCAGATCGATCGGTTCGAGGTGTCCGAGACTCAGGTGGTCGCGACGCCGATCCTTACCATCTTCGATGATGGGAGCGGCAAACCGCCCGCATACATCCTCGGGGGCGAAACGAAACGCTCAACAGTCACCAGACAAGGTGGACGCGTGTCCTACCAGCATCCCACACATCCGCCTTTCGTCGTACGAGAGGGCGATAAGCTGACGGCTACTCTCGAGGGTGCATTCGTGGACTATTGGGAAAAGCTGGAGTGAACTACGCGCGCGGTAGAAGGCTGCACGGCTGACAGGTGGCGCTGAGGCGGAGGGGGCCATGGATCGGCATTGTTGACGGGAGGGCTGCGATACTCGATCTGATGGAGAAAGCCGTCGTGGCGATGCCGAGCGGTCTGCGCCGGTTCCGCCGCCAGTCGGCCTGTTATACTGCCGGCATGGTTTCTGAACGGAACTGCGCCGCGCATGATCTCCCAGGATAAGATCGCCGAGGCGATACGAACGCTGGTCGCGGAGGCGCAACCGCAGAAGATCGTCCTGTTCGGCTCCTACGCACGCGGCGATGCTCGGGAAGACTCGGACCTTGATCTGCTGGTAGTCCAGGACAAGGTCGAGGACAAGGCGCGTGAAATGGTGCGCCTGCGAAGAGCCCTGCGCCCGTTGCGCATCCCGGTGGATGTGTTGGTGTTTTCCTCGGAAGATCTAAAGCAGTGGGCGGATCTTCCCGGCACAGTACTGTATTGGGCTTTGCGCGAGGGGCGCGTCGTCCATGGCTAGTGCGCTCGATCTGGCGCGGCAGCTGCTCACCCTAGCCGACCGAGACCTGAAGGTCTTCCGCAAGCTCGCCGACGATCCCGAAATCGAGGATGCAAGCGTTGGCTTCTTAGCGCAGCAGGTGCTGGAGAAATGCCTCAAGTCCGCGCTGGCGCGCCACGGCCTCGCGTTCCGGCGCACTCACGACCTCGGCGAACTCGTGGACGGTCTCACCGACGCGGGCAAGGCGGTTCCGCCCTACGCGGATAGACTGGACGAGCTGAACCCATACGCCGTCGAATTTCGCTACGGCTTGGTCAATCCTCGGGGTCTCGATCGGGCGTGGGTCAAGAGCGTCGTGGAAGCAGTCCGCGCGTGGGCGGCAGAGCAGCTGCAGTAACTGCGCGCCGCGCCAGTCCGCCTCAAGCTGCGCGGCGCAAGCGCCACTGCGCCCGCCCGGACTAGCGCTACCCGCACGCCCCGATCGCGCCGCACGCGGTGCAGAACTCGCAGCCGTCTTTCTTGATCAGCGCGAAGTTGCCGCACTCCTTGCACTGCTTGCCGGGCAGCACGCGGTAGCGCGCCGACTCGTCCTCGCGCCGGTCGTGCTCGGGGATTTCCAGCACGCCCATCTCGGTGACGGGATAGCCGCGCTCGTCCAGCACGCCGAGCATCGCGTAGCGGTGGATGGTGAGCCGAGCGACATAGGCGATCGTCGACGGGAAGTTTTCCTGGCGCGTCTCGCCGGGCACGCGCGCCATGAAGTCGCCCAGCGGCTCGGCGTAGTTGAGCAGCTTGCGCAGCTTCATGCCGATCCACGCCGGATCGATCACGCGCATATCCAGCGACAGCAGCTTGAGCAGACCGTCCAACGCGCGCGGATATGTGCCCGCCATCCACACCGAATAGGGACGGCGCTGGCCGTTGGGCAGCACCAGCTCTTTGAGCAGCAGCACGAAGTCGTCGCCCGAGCTGGGGTTGTAGACGTCCACGGTCCAGGACATGGTGCCGTCGGTGCCGGTCTTGGGTTCCTTCTTCGCGAACAGCGCGTCGAGCACCGGGGACTTTCCCTCCTCCTTCGCCAGTGCGCCGAGCTGATCCACGCGATAGCGCACGATGCGCGCGAAGGCTGCGACCAGGCTGGGCACGCGCACCGGCTTGCCATCCGGCGGCATGGGGCAGTCGAACGCGTCGTCGCCTGCGGTGCGCGCGAGGATGTCGAGCTTCATGCGCAGCCACTTCTTGTCCTGCGCGCGCATGTCCATCGAAAGCGTCTTCGCTACCGCACCCAGACCCCGCGGCTGCTCGTTGCCGTTGACCCAAACCTCGAACGGGTGCGGCTCGCCGTTCTCGACATGGCCGACGAAGATGGCGAACTTGCCGAACGGCGACTCGACGAGATAGGTCCACGAGGGATTGCCGGCGGGAAGCTCGGGGCGGCCGGGCCAGCGCAGGCTGTACAGCGCAGGCTGTGGGGCGGCCTCCAGCCGGATGCGCCGGTCGGTCTCCGAGGTATCCAGGTCGTTCGGCGCCTGCGCCTCCGGTTTTGCGATCGAGAGCACGCTGCCGAGCACCGGATTGGGCCGATAGGTGGTGATGCCTTTCAACCCCGACTTCCAGGCTTCGAGATACAGGCTCTTGAAGTCGTCGTACGGATAGTCCTCGGGAACGTTGACCGTTTTGCTGATGGCCGAGTCGATGAACGGTGCCGCCGCGGCGACCATCCGCATATGGTCGAGCGCGGAGATCTGCAGCGCGGTCACGAAGTGCGGGGGAAGCTGCTCCATGTCTCCGCCGAGCTGCTTGTACAGCCGCCAGGCGTGGTCCTCCACGTCGTAGACCTTTTGCGTGCCATCGGCCTCGCGCTTCTTGCGCTGATACACCCAGGAGTAGGGCGGCTCGATTCCGTTGCTGGCGTTGTCGGCGAACGCGAGCGAGATGGTTCCGGTAGGCGCGATAGACAGCAGATGGCTGTTGCGCAGGCCGTGCTTGCGGATCTCGCCCTTGAGCTTGTCGGGCAGGCGCGAGGCGCAGTGCGGCGCCGCCAGGTACTTCTCCTTGTCGAGCAGCGGGAACGCGCCTTTCTCTTTGGCGAGCTCGATAGAGGCTGCATACGCTTCGTTGCGCATCACCTCGGCGATGCGCCCGGCCATCTGGCGCGCCGCGTCGGTGTCGTAGCGCAGCCCGAGCATGATGAGCGCATCGCCCAGCCCCGTGAATCCCAGCCCGACGCGGCGCTTGCTCATCGCTTCCTGCTGTTGTTGGGGCAGGGGCCAGACGGTGAGGTCGAGCACGTTGTCCAGCATGCGCACCGACGGGTGCACGAGCTTGGCGAACGCGTTGAAGTCGAAGCGCGCCTTGGGCGTGAATGGATCGGCGACGAACAGCGTCAAGTTGATGCTGCCCAGGCAGCAGCAGCCGTACGGCGGGAGCAATTGCTCTCCGCAGGGGTTGGTCGCGTCGATGACCTCGCAGTAGGACAGATTGTTGTCGCGATTCCCGTGGTCGAGGAAGACCACGCCCGGCTCCGCGTGATCGTAGGTCGACGCCATGATCTGCTGCCACAGCTCGCGCGCCGGGAGCGTGCGATACACCCACTGCCCGTCGCTGCGCTGTCGCCCCGGACCGCCCGGATACTCCGGACCCGGCGCCGACTTGTGCACCAGCTCCCAGTCCGCGCCGGACTCGACGGCTTGCATGAATGCGTCGGTCACGCCCACGCTCACGTTGAAGTTGCGCAGCTCTCCGCGGTCCTTCGCGTGGACGAACTCCTCGACGTCGGGGTGATCGCAGCGCAGGATGCCCATCTGTGCGCCGCGCCGCGCCCCCGCAGACTCGACCGTCTCGCAGCTCTGATCGAATACGCGCATGTAGGACACCGGGCCGCTGGCGCTGCTGTTGGTTCCACGCACGAACGCGCCTTTGGGCCGGATCGCGGAGAAGTCGTAGCCGACACCGCCGCCGCGGCGCATGGTCTCTGCGGCTTCCATCAGCGCCACGTAGATTCCAGGCTTGCCGTCCACCGTCTCCGACACCGAGTCGCCGACCGGCTGCACGAAGCAGTTGATGAGTGTGGCGGTGAGCTGCGTGCCCGCAGCGGAGTTGATGCGCCCGCCGGGGATGAACCCGCTCTCGAGCGCCTCGAAGAACACCCCTTCCCACCGCTGCTGCTCCCGCTCGATGGCGGCGAGCGCGCGCGCCACGCGGCGGCGGACCTCCTCGACGGTCTTCTCGTCGCCCTTGGCGTACTTCTCGAGCAGCACGTCCAGGCCGACCTGTTGGGGCGGGAGGGAGAGGTTGGTGTCGTTGAGCTTCATCGCGCCTTCCGATCGCCGTACGCCGGCGAATCGCCGGCATCTACTGTATATTCTATCAGCCTCTGTCCGGCGCGCGCCGGAGCGCTCGGCTGCGGCCCGGGCCGAACCACTAATCATATCCCTTCTGCGCGGTCGCCGGGCTGCGTGCCGCGAGCCGCATCCGTTGCGGGTAGAATCGCGCTACTGTCCGTATCCGAGTCGAGCACTGCCTCCATGACCACCGTCCTGCCCACTTTGTTCGTCTCTCACGGCGCACCTACACTCGCGCTCGAGCCTGGCGCCACCGGCCCCGCGTTGAGCGCGATCGGCGAGACGCTGCCGCGCCCCAAGGCGGTCCTGATGGTATCGGCGCATTGGGAGAGCGCGCGCCCGGCCGTGAGCACGGCACAGCAGCCGGAGACGATCCACGACTTCGGCGGCTTTCCGCAGGCGCTGTATCGCCTGCAGTATCCCGCGCCGGGAGCCGCGGATCTCGCGCGCCGGGTCAAGGAGGTGCTGGATGCAGCGGGGCTCGCGTGCGACCTGGATCCGCGGCGAGGGCTCGACCACGGAGCGTGGGTGCCGTTGCGCTATCTGTACCCGCAGGCCGATGTACCGGTGACGCAGCTCTCGATCCAGTCGCAACTGAGCACGCAGCACCACTACCGCCTGGGCGAGGCTCTGCATCCGCTGACCAACGAGGGGGTGCTGATCATCGGTTCGGGGAGCCTGACGCACAACCTGTACGAGTTCCGCCTCCACGCAGGCAAGCAGGCACCGCAAGAGTATGCGGTGGAGTTCCAGCGTTGGGTCTATGAAAGGATCATTGCGGGCGATGTGCCCGCGCTGATCGATTACCGGCGCAGAGCGCCGCACGCGGTGCGCGCGCATCCGACCGAAGAGCATTTCCTGCCGCTGTTCGTGGCGCTGGGCGCAGCCGGGGGCGCCGGTACGGCGCGACGCATCAACGACGAGATGACATTCGGCGCGTTGGCGATGGACGCTTACGTGTTCGAGCCTGCGGCGTCGCGGGCACGGCCTGACGATGGCTCCGGCACCGCGCGTGCGGGTTCGGTCAGCGGTTGAACGCGGCGATCTGCGCCAAGATGACCGAGGTGATCGCGGACTCGGCCGATTCGGATTCCGGATTGGCCGTGATCACCGTCACGACCACTTTCTCGCTGCCGATCTGCGCTCCGTAGATCGCGTTGTCGTTGCCCGAGTCGGGCGAGCGATCGAACTCTTCGACGGTGTACACGCGGATGCTGATCTGGCAAGCATCGCTGCCGCGTAGGCGCTCCTTGTACCTGCCTGCGCCGGTCGGATCGACACCTGTGGTGTAGTCGATGTTCCAGCCGCCGCGGATCTTGCCCGGTGCACCGTACCCGTCGCGGGGCCGGCCCCAGTAACGCAGTTGAGGCAGCCGAGGTGCCAGCTCTGCCAGCGCGGTGTCGATCGCATCCAGAAACCGCGCGGCGCGGATCTCGGAATCCTCCGCGGCCGCCGCCCCGCCGATCCCGCTCAGCGACATCAGGGCCAGCAGCGACACGCTTGCCAGCAGCCGTTTCACTTGGTTGCTCTCCTTGCGATGCGAATCGACGGTTGCCGACTCGATCCCAGGCCCGCGATGCTATCAGGGTCCGGGATCGCTGTGGCGCAGCCGCCATCGCATGCTCGGCTGCGCATGCAGGGAGCGGGCCAAGTGGCCGGTTCAGGGGGCTGTGCGCAGGGTCCCGCTGTCGCCCGGAGTTCCGTCCGGGAATCGGATGCTGAAGCCTAGCGTCCCGCCGCCTACGGTCATCAACAGCAGGCCGTTGGTCACCCGGTCGCAGTATCCACCGGTTGCCGACTTCATACCGAAGGCGGCCTGGCCCTGCCATATTCCCTCGTACTCGGCGTGCAATTGACAGGAGCGCGGTGCGCCGTAATGTAGCTGCGCCGCTTCGTCGCCGATCGAGCCTTCGACCACGCTTATCTCGAGTGCCACCGGCCGGCCACCAGCCATCACCTGCCCTTTCCACTTGCCGACCAGCTGATTGCTGAGTTTGTTTTCGCTGGCTCGGCGCAAGGATCCCGACGTGCTGGTCTGCCCGTCGCTGGATGCCGCATCGAAGGCGAGCGTCCCATCCGTGCCGAGCAGCACCGCGAGGTAGCCACCTATCAGCGCGTCGCATACCCCGCCGGTGGACACCGTGAACGAGAAGTACTGTCTTCCATTGGCGTCGCCGGAGTACTCGGCGTTCAGCCCGCAGGAGCGCGGCACACCGTAGTGGAACTGCGTGGCGCCGTCCTTGGAGATGCTGAGATTGACCGCTACCGGCCGGTTCTGGACCGTCATCGCGCCGCTCCAGCTTCCGGCGAGCGCGCCGGGCCCCGCAGCGCCGAGCGCGTCCGTGACGCTTGCTGTCAACGCGAAAGCCGCAAGCGATACACCGATCCATGCTCTAAGGCTCCACCGCTTCATTTAGATCCTCCTCCCGGTCCACTGCGTCTGCGACGCAGCCACGATGTGGTACGCGAGCGCAGCTCAGCGGTCGCCCTGTGAGCCGATCTCACGGACCAAGATCCCATCGCGCCGCACTTCGCTGCGCAGCGCGTCGCCTCCAAACACGCTGATCTTGACGCGGTGTCGATTTCGATGCAGCACATCCAGAGCGTGGAATGTGACGACGAGGCGGCCGGTCCCGGGTTGGGCGTCCGGCGGAACCTCATGCAGCTCGCAGTCGAACTCCAGCGAGAGCTCTGCGATGCGGGCGGCGCGGCGATCGACGAGTGCGAGCAACGGCACCTCTGCCGCTTCGTAAGCATTCGCGTCCCCGGCATGCGCCGGAAGGGACAAGGCGAGCATCTTGGACCGCACGGTCCCATCCGGCTCAGACTGCACGAGCTCGTGCAGCAGCTCGCGATGTCGTCGCTCCGCGCCCTTCTGCGCCGTCTCCACGGCGCTCTGTAGTGCGCCGATCAACTCTGCCAAATCGTAGTCCTGCACGGGCGAGATGGACCGCGATTCGGATCAGCCCGGTTTGGGCGCTTCCTCATCCGGCAGCCAAACCGGCTTGCGCGGGAAGCCGACGTGATACGCGAACCACTGCATCACGACCTGGTGCTCTCCCACGTGGAGGATCGTGAAGCTCTTCTCGACGCCGAGGATCGTGCCTTTCGGCGTGCCCGTCAGGCACTTGTTGAGCAGCGCCAGGGCGTCGTCGATCTCCGCCTGAGTGCGGATCCGCGCCGGGTTGTCGCTCCCGACGATGATCCGCTTGACATAGCGCACCTCGTTCAGGTCGGCCATCGGAGTGCGCCGGGCGCCCGCGGCGAACGCTCACCGCGGGCTGCGCTCAGCCTTGCCTGTGACCGCCGTCACTGCGCCACGGCCGGCGCCGAAATCTTTCTCGGCGCGATGGCCGTCTGCAGGATGTCCATCACCCGCGACAGCCCTTCCGGCATGCCGGAGTCCTGTGCGTGCACCTGCACGTGGTACTTCGCGGAGTTGTCGGACGAGCGGGTGTTCTCCTTGTGGGACGCGATCGAGCCCTGGATGTGCACCTTCGCACTGAAGATGCCCCACCCGACCGAGATATCGGCGGACATCGAGGCCTCGGCATCGGTCTTCTCGGTGGAGCTGAACGAGGACTTCACCTCCATGTCGAATGTGATGTCCACGGTCGTCACGCTCAAGTTGGGCACTCTCACGATCGCCAGCAGCGGCACCTCGAGCTCCACCTCTTCTTCGTAGATCGCCGGCGCTTTGTCGAGTCCGCTGTAAGTCGGCCCGGCCGGGTTGTCGAGCGGGCGCTTGAACTTGAAGGACGCGGTCCGGGTGGCGCCCACTCCCTTCGGATCCTTCGGGTCGGTCGGCGGCAAGAATCCGACCGTCTTGATGAAGTCCGCGGTGGCGTTGGCCAGCTTGATCTGCGCGTCGCTCGCCGCGGAGAGCGGCCCTCCGATCAGATCGGCCATCGGCAGCCCCTTGAACTGGTCGGACATGTTTACGAGTTCACCTGCCATATTCACCTCCTGTTCATACGCGTGGATGGAAAGCTCGCCGCGTTCGGCTCGCTACCGCTTGGTCCCGGAGTTCATACCGGTTTGATGATGGGGCCCACTACTCCTTGCGTCTGCACCAGATGGTTGACCAGGCGAGCCGCGCCTTCGGCCGGCTCACTGCCCTCCACCCGCAATACCACGTGCACCGATCCGGCTCGACGCCGGAGAAAACCGGCGCGTAAATCGACCTGAACGGTGCGCACCGGCCCAGGCGGTGCCGCTCCAGCTCCCGGCGCGCGTGTCGAGGCCGCCGGCGTACCCGTCTCCGGCCCGCTGACCTCGACCAGATCGACGTCGAAGGTGAGCTCGACGTCCTTGATCTTGAGCAGGTTGGTCGAGACCAGTGCGAGCAAAGGCGCCCTGTACGTCTCCTCGTCGCCCGGCTCCGCCTGAGGATGCAGCGACGGCAGACGGATATTCAAGCTCCGCGGGCGTCCATCCGCGTCGAAGTAGCTCGCCAGATTCGTAATCTGATGCCGCTCGATACGGTCCTGGGCCTCGATGACTGCGCCGGCCAATGCTTCGATCAGCTCGTTCAACGAGAGCTGGCTGGCCATCGCTTCTCATCCTCCGCGTCCAGGTTGGCAGAAGCTTGCCGCGCTACTGCGCGAGTGCGGCGCGCCGGGGATCGGTGCAGCCGGAAACCGGCGCCGACGATGCCCAAAGAAGGTCAGTGTCCTGAAACGCGGCGGCGCTGAGAATCGGTCAATCGCTGAGATTCCGGCGCCAAAAATCCGACACGGCGGGAGCAGAGATCCGGCGACACAGCCGGCAGGCGATCGCGCGCCCTGCGCGGTAGAAGCGCCGCGCCGTCACCGCGGCGAGCCGTGGGCGCGCCCGGACCCCAGATCGGCGGGTACGGTCTCCAGCGCCGTCAGGCCCTCGCGGATGGCATATTTCGTCAGCTCGGCGATGCTGCGCACCTGCAGCTTGCGCATCACATGCTCGCGATGCGTTGCCACTGTCTTGAGGCTGACGTGCAGGCGGGCGGCGATCTCCTTGGTGGAGTGGCCCTCCGCCAGCAACTGCACGATCTCCCGCTCTCGGTCGGTGAGTCCGCGCAGTCCCGAGGCGTGCCCGGCCGCGCGCCCGGCACGATACTCGTCCAGCACCAAGCTCGCGACCGCCGGGCTCAGGTAAACCTGGCCGGCGGCCACGGTTCGCACGGCGGTGACCAGTTCCTCGAACGCGCAGTCCTTGCACACGTACCCCGACGCGCCCGCATCCAGCATCGCGCACACCAGACGCTTGTCGACGTGAACCGACAGGCACAGGACTTTCGTGGCCGGGGCTCCGCGCCTGATGCGCCGCGTGGCCTCGATGCCGTTGAGGCCGGGCATGCTGAGGTCCATCACCACCACATCGGGCCGCCGCTCTCGCGCGACGGAAACGGCCTCCGGACCGCTCTGGACTTGCCCCACCACCTGCAGGTCCGGCTTTCGGCCGAGCAGCGCCGCCAGCCCTTCGCAGACGATCTGGTGATCGTCCGCGAGCACTACCCGTATGGTCATCGCGATCTCCCCGGTGCTTCCACCACGTACAAGCTAGGCGGCAGGGCGTTGCGCCATCGGGACGGTCATGCTCACACGGGTCCCCGCGCCGGGGGAGGATTGCACTTCCACGCGCCCTCCGATCCCCCCGATCTGCGCCGTGATGCTGAACAGTCCGAACCCGCCAGCGGCATTGAACCCCTGCGCTGGCGCGCCGGCTTCGAAGCCCACGCCATCGTCCTCGACGCGGACGAGCAGGCCTTCCGGCACGATCCGCAGCGCGATTCGCGCGCAGCTCGCCCGCGCGTGCTTGTGGACGTTGTGCAGCAGTTCGCGCACCGCTCGAAACAGCACCACACCGGTCTCCTCCGGGACACAGGCGGGCACCTCATCGGGATCGAACTCGAAGCGCAGCCCATAGCGGTGTTCCATCCGCTCGCCCAGGCTTTGCAAGGCGGCCTCCAATCCCAGCTGATGCAGCACCGGCGAGCTCAGCTCGAAAGTCGCCGAGCGGGTCGCGGAAGCAGCCTGTCGCAGAAGGCCCCGGACCTCCTCCAGCAGCACGCGCTGCCCGGGCGCCTGCGCGCCTTCCAACAACCACTCGGTCTTGAGCTTGGCGAGCGCGAGAACCTGGCCGATGTCGTCGTGCAGCCCCGCGGCGACGCGCCTGCGTTCGCGTTCCTCCGCCACGGAGAGCTCATAGGCCAACGCTCGCAGATGGGTCTGCTGGGCGACCAGCATGCGCTCCGCCTGCTTCCTGGGGGAGATGTCCCGCCACACGCAGAGGCTCCAGCTCACCTGGCCATCGGGGTCGCGGATCGGGCTCGCGCTCACGCTCACCTCGATGCTGCTGCCGTCGCGGCGCCGTGCCCGAAGCTCGGCATCGCGTACCGAGTCGCCGCGCAGCAGCGCCGCCAGCACCCGCCTCTCGGTGCCGCCGTCCCCGTCCAGGCACAGCTCGCTGACGGGTCGATCCAGCACCTCTTCGGTCGTGAACCCGAGCAGCGACTGCGCTTCGAGGTTGCAGCGAGCGATCCGCCCGGTCCGGCAATCGACCAGGAGGCATAGGTCCGGGGCGTAGTCGAAGAGCCCGCGAAAGCGCGCTCGATCGGAGCGCAGCTCGTGCTCGGCGTGGCTGCGCGCGATCGCATCCGCCAGCACGTTGGCGAGCTCCTGTACGTGCGCCGCGTCCTCCGGCGTGAACGCGCGCGGTTTCGCGGCATGCACGCCGACCACGCCAACCGCCGAGCCTTTGCGCAGAATCGGTGCGCAGACCCCGCTCAGGACGGCGGCATCGGCCGGCATCGGCGAGAAGCGAAAGCGGCGTTCGGAGCGGAAGTCGGCAACCAACACCGGCCCGGACTGACCCGACGCGTGCACCGCATGAGCATGGGCGGCGCCGTCGAGCCCCGGTTGCCCTGCCGGCCCCCGAGGCCAGCCCACGGCGGCACGCGGCAGCAGCCCTTGCGGCGCTTCGATCTCCAACACGCTGGCATATTCGGCGTCGAGTCCCAGAGCGGCCGCGTGGGCGGCGGCCTCGAACAGCGCGGTGGAGTCCCGCTCCGATAATGCGCAACGCGCCAGCCTCGCCACGGCTTGGCGCCGCGCCGCCACCCGCTCCAGCGCGCTGCTTCGGCCGGAGCGTCCCCAGGACATCGGCGGCAGGTGCAACGGGCGCACCGACGCGCTGCGCGCAGCCGTCAACGCTCTGTGCCACCAGGATTCAGAGTTGTTGAGCAGTCTCGCCATCCCGATCCCCGTCTCCTACCTCTGCAGGTCAAATCGCTCGCTGCCTCCCGTGCTCCATGCGCCCGCTGCTCTGGCGCGTGCGGTCTCAACCCGCCCGCCGGCGCTCGGCCAGGAACTGCGACAGCACCGTCGCGGTGTGCGAGCCGCTGCGCAGCTGCGCCACCTCGCTCGGCGCCCCCTCTGCGACGATATGCCCCCCGGCATCACCGCCTTCGGGACCGAGGTCGATGACCCAGTCCGCGTCGGCGATGACATCCAGATTATGCTCGATGACGACCACGCTGTTGCCGGCGTCGACCAGGCGGTGCAGCACCAGGATCAGCTTCTCCACGTCCGCCATGTGCAGGCCCACGGTGGGCTCGTCCAGGACATACAGCGTCTGGTCGGAGGCGGCCGCCCCGCGCCAGGCGCGGGGCCGCTCTGCACCCTCCTTGGCTTTCGACAGCTCGGTCACGAGCTTGATCCGCTGCGCCTCGCCGCCGGACAGCGTGGGCGATTGCTGGCCCAGGGTGAGATAGCCCAGCCCGACGTCCTGCAGCAGCTGCAACGCGTGCCGGATCGAGCGGTGCGCGGAGAAGAACTCGAGCGCCTCGTCGACGTTCATCGCCAGCACCTCGCCGATGCTCTTGCCCTTGAATCGCACCATCAGCGTCTCGGGCGAGAAGCGCGCCCCCCCGCACGCCTCGCAGCTTACCTTCACATCGGGCAGGAAGCTCATCTCGATGGTCTTGACCCCTTGCCCCTCGCACGCGTCGCAACGCCCGCCCGAGGTGTTGAAGGAGAACCGGCCCGGGCCATAGCCGCGCATCCGTGATTCCGTGGTGTCGGCATAGAGCCTGCGAATCGCGTCCCAGAAGCCCACGTAGGTGGCTGGGCAGGAGCGGGGCGTCTTCCCGATCGGCGTCTGGTCCACCTCCAGCACGCGTGCGATCTGCTCCCAGCCTGCGATGTCGCGGCAGCCCACGAGCGCGCCGCTGCGCGGAGCCCGGCGCGCGCTCAGCAGATGCTGCAAGTTCGCGTAGAGCACGTCGCGCGCGAGTGTGCTCTTGCCGCTGCCCGACACGCCGGTGATCACGGTAAGCCGCCCGAGCGGCACCCGCACGTCGATGTCCTTCAGGTTGTGCAGGCTCACGCGTTTCAGCTCGATGCAAGCCGTGCTTCGCGTCACCACGCGCGGAGGATGGATCGGGTGGCGCAGAGGCTCGAGCAGAAACCGTCCGGTGACCGATTCCGGCTTGCGCGTCAACTCCTCGGCAGACCCCTCGGCGACGACGTTGCCGCCGAACTTGCCCGCGCCCGGCCCCAGGTCGATCACATGCTCGGCGCGACGGATGGTTTCCTCGTCGTGCTCGACCACCACCAGCGTGTTGCCCTTCGCCTCCAGCCTGGCGAGCGTATCGAGCAGAATCCGGTTGTCGCGCGGGTGCAGCCCGATCGTGGGCTCGTCGAGGATGTAACACACGCCGCGCAAGTTCGAGCCGAGCTGCGCGGCGAGCCGGATGCGCTGCGCTTCTCCGCCCGAGAGCGTCGGTGCAGAGCGGTCCAGGGCCAGGTAGGAGAGGCCGACCTGCCCGAGGAATTCGAACCGCACGCTGAGCTCCGAGAGAATGTCGCGCGCGATGTCCAGGTCGCGGCCCTCCAGGCGCAGCTCGCTGAAGAAAGCTGCGATCGACTTCACCGGCAGCATGGTGAGGTCCGCGATGGAGCGGTCGCGGAAGCGCACGTGCAGCGCGGTGCGGTTGAGCCGCTTGCCTTCGCACTCGGGGCAGGCTTCGTCCACCTCGAGCCACTCGAGCCAGGAGTCGAGCACATGGTCTTCGGTGCCGGTCCTCTCCCGCTCCTCGTCCCAGCCGACATCGCGCAGCTGCAGCCCGGTGCCGAAACAAGTCTCGCACCAGCCGTGCTTGGAGTTGAAGGAGAACAGGCGCGGATCCAGCTCCGGAAAACTCAAACCGCATGAAGGGCAGGCGCGTTTGGTCGAGAACACCGACTCGCGCAGCCGGGCCGTGCCTTGCATCAGGCCGTCCAGCGGCGCGAGCACGTGCACCACGCCCTTGCCGAAGTCGAGCGCGCGCGCGAGCGCCTCGCGCAGCGCGGGCTCCGTGGCGGGCTCGATGCGCAGATCGGCGACCGGCAGTTCGATGCTGTGCTCCTGGAAACGCGACAGGCGCGGCCATTTCCCGGTGGGAAGAAACGCGCCGTCCACGCGCAGGTGTGCGTAGCCCTTGCCTGCCGCCCACTTCGCGAGATCGGTGTAGTAGCCCTTGCGCGCCGTCACCAGCGGCGCCAGCAGTCCGATGTGCTGGCCCCGATAGTCGCGCATCAGGCGCGCGGCGATGGATTCGAAGCTCTGCGGCTGGATCGGCACGTCACAGTCGGGACAGTGCTGCACGCCCAGCTTGACGAACAGCAGGCGCAGGAAGTGATAGATCTCGGTGAGCGTCGCCACCGTGCTCTTGCGTCCGCCGCGGCTCATCCGCTGCTCGATGGCCACCGTGGGCGGAATGCCGAAGATCGCGTCCACATCGGGGCGCGCGGCCGGCTGCACGAACTGGCGCGCGTAGGCGTTGAGCGATTCGAGATAGCGGCGCTGCCCTTCGGCGAACAGGATGTCGAAGGCGAGCGTGCTCTTGCCGCTGCCGGACACGCCGGTGATCACCGTGAACTTCCCGCGCGGGATCTCCACTTCGACGTTCTTCAGGTTGTGCTCGCGGGCGTGGTGAACGCGGATGAAGCCCGAATCGAGTCGCTGCCGGTCGAGCGCCTGCAAGCCGAGCGCAGGCATGGCGGCGCGCGCGGGTTCGGCCGCAGCAAGGCCTGGCCCTCCTGCTGCGCCTGCCGCAGCAGCGGAGGGAGCAGGCGTTGCCAGCGCGCGCTCGTACTCTTTCAGCGCGACGCCCGTATGCGACTGTGCATCCGCCGCCACTTCGGCCGGTGTCCCAACGCACACGACTTGTCCGCCCGCCTCGCCGCCCTCGGGGCCGAGGTCGACAATCCAGTCCGCGCAGCGGATGACATCGAGATTGTGCTCGATCACCACCAGCGAATGCCCCGCGGCGATCAACTGGCGGAAGGCCTGGATGAGCTTCGCGATGTCGTCGAAGTGCAGGCCGGTCGTGGGCTCGTCGAAGAGAAACAGGTTTCCGCGGCGAGGCGCCGCCGCAGGCGGCAGGTCGGACGTGAGCGGTGCGCCGCGAGCGCGCGCGGCCTCCGCCAGATGTCCTGCCAGTTTCAGGCGCTGCGCCTCGCCGCCGGACAGCGTCGGCACGGGCTGGCCGAGCTTGAGGTACTCGAGCCCGACGTCGGCCAGCGGCTGCAGCGTCCGCAGCACGTCCGGCTGATCGGCGAAGAAACCCACGGCTTCGGACACCGTGAGCTCCAGCGCATCGGCGATACTCACGCTGTGGCCTGCGCGGGTCCCCTGGATCGTCACCTCCAAGACCTCGTCGCGATAGCGGCGTCCGTTGCAATCGGGGCAGCGCAGGTAGACGTCCGAGAGGAACTGCATCTCGACGTGCTCGAAGCCGTTGCCGCCGCAGGCCGGGCAGCGCCCGTTGCCCGAATTGAAGCTGAAGGTGCCCGGCGTATAGCCGCGCTCTTTCGCGAGCGGCTCTTTCGCGAAGAGCTGGCGGATCGCGTCGAACGCGCCCACGTAGCTTGCCGGGTTGGAGCGCGTGGTGCGGCCGATGGGGGTCTGGTCCACCATCACCACGTCGGCGATCAGCTCGTGGCCGAGCAACGCGCGGTGCGGACCTGGCGCCTCCGTGGGCTTGCCTTTGTGCTTGCGCAAGGCGGCGTACAGCACATCCTGCACCAGAGTCGATTTCCCGGAGCCGCTTACGCCGGTCACGCACACCAGTCGATGCAGCGGAATCGACAGGTCTACGTTCTTCAAGTTGTGCGCGGCGGCGCCCAGCAGATCGAGGCGCGGCCCGCGGGGAGACGGCGGGTTCGGCGCCACGCCCGCATCCGCACGCCTGCGCCCGGACAGATACTCGCCGGTGAGCGTCGTCGCGCGGCTGAGCTCTGCGGGAGGTCCGAAGAACACCACGTTGCCCCCGCGCTCGCCCGGGCCAGGGCCCAGGTCGAGGATGCGGTCGGCCTCGCGCATGATCTGCGGATCGTGCTCCACCACCACGAGCGAGTTGCCGGCGTCGCGGAGCCGCTTCATCACCTCGATCACGCGGCCCATGTCGCGCGGGTGCAGCCCGATGGAAGGCTCGTCGAGGACGAACAACGTGTTCACGAGCGAGGTTCCGAGCGCGGTCGTGAGGTTGATGCGCTGGACTTCGCCGCCCGACAGCGTGCGCGACTGGCGGTCGAGCGTGAGGTAGCCCAGACCGACCTGGTGCAGATATCCCAGCCGCGCACGGATCTCGGTGAGCAGCAGATCGGTCGCTTCGTCCAGCGGCGCGGGCAGGTGCAGGCTCGAGAAGAACTTCCGGCAGCCGTCGATCGGCAGCAGCATCAGATCATGGACCGTGAGCCCAGGCTGTGCGCGCAACTCGTCATCCGGGAGCGTGCAGCCGTGCGGCCGGAAACGCTGTCCGGCTGCCAGCACGCCGTCCGCGTCGTCTGCGCTCCCTACGCGCCACAACAGTGCGTCGGCCTTGAGCCGCGCGCCGTCGCACGCCGTGCACGTCGTATAGGCGCGGTACTTCGACAGCAGCACACGGATGTGCATCTTGTAGCTCTTGCTCTCGAGCCAGTCGAAGAAGCGGCGCACCCCGTACCATTTGCCGGGCCACGACTTGCGCCAGCTCACCCAGTCGGAATCGCCTTCCAGCACCCACTCGCGGTCCGCTTCGGAGAGCTCGCGCCACGGCACGTCCATCGGCACTCCGCGCTTGGGCGCGTACTTCGCGAGATCGTCCTGGCACTCGCTGAAGCTCGGCGTCTGCCACGGCCGGATCGCGCCGCCGCGCAGCGTCTTCGATTCGTCCGGGATCACCAGGCCGAAATCGATGCCGATGGTGCGGCCGAATCCGCGGCAGCTCTCGCATGCCCCGAGCGGCGAGTTGAACGAGAACAGGCTCGGCGTGGGGTCCTGATAGTGGATATCGCAGTCGGCGCAGTGCAGCGCCGTCGAGAACCTCCACGGTGCGGCACCCGCCGGGCGCGACTCTTCGTTCGCGCTACCGGCCGCGGGTTCGTCTTCCTCCGGCAGCGGGCGCACGTTTACGCGCCCATGTCCCACGCGCAGTGCCGCCTCCAGGGCTTCGATCACACGCGAGCGCTCACTGCCGCTCAGCCGCAGCCGGTCCTGCACCACGTCCAAGACGTTGCCGTGCTTTGTGTGCACCCGCGTGTAGCCCTGCTGCTCCAGCAGCTGGAGCACCTCCGCATCGGAAAAATTCTTCGGGACGGCCACCGGGAACGTGATCACCAGCCTGGGGTCGCCCGCCTGCTGCGCGCGCTGGGTGATCTCCGCGAAAATGGTCTCCGGGTTGTCGCGCCGGACCGGCCGGCCGCAGCTGCGGCAGTAAAGCTGCGCCGCGCGCGCGAAGAGCAGCTTCACGTGATCGTTCAGCTCGGTCATCGTGCCGACCGTCGAGCGCGAGGTCCGCACGGGGTTGGTCTGGTCGATGGCGATCGCCGGCGGGATGCCGTCGATGCGGTCCACCGCGGGCTTGTCCATCCGGTCCAGGAACTGCCGCGCGTAGGGCGAGAAGGTCTCCACGTACCGCCGCTGCCCTTCCGCGTAGAGCGTGTCGAACACCAGCGACGACTTGCCCGAGCCCGATACGCCGGTGACGACGATCAGCTCGTTGAGCGGGAGACTGAGATCCAGATTCTTGAGATTGTTCTGGCGCGCGCCGTGGATCTGGATGGCGTCCTGCGTTCGATCGGACAGGTTGATGTCACGTGGTTTCATTCGACAACGGCACAGTGTGTTCCTCGGGGGTCCGGCGACGGCGGCGCGAACGCGCCGCAGAAGCCGCATTGTACAGGCGCGCCGCGCACGCGACCGTTGAAGCGCTCGGGCCGCCGTGGCCGCAGGCGCGGGTCGATCGACAAATGCGATCGGGCCGGTCGGCGCGAAGCTGGCGAGGCGGCTGTGGCCTCGGCTTCCGGCCAGACACGCATGGGGTTCTTCGCACTAGTCCGGGACACGCCGGACACACACCACCAATGCAGCGGAAATCTCGACCACCAGAGGGCGTGACCGGTCCGGCCGGGGCACACCCGGGTGTCGAGCGCGCCCAATCGCCAGGATCCTAGGTTTGGCCCGAATCTTGGGCCTCTGCTCCCGCGTATCATGGCGAGTCTTCGTGCCCTGTGGCTGCGCGCGGGCGCTCCGGGAGATCCGCCTGGCGGGGTTCGAGCTCTTGTCGCCGATGTGCATACCCGGCACGAGACGTGCAAGCCGGTGCACCCTGTCGATCACTGCCGCTCGCTTTGCCCGGGCGGGACTTGGCCTGCGACCACACCCGTGACGCATCTTCTGATCATCGCCAACATCCTGATCTATGTCCTGCACGTTGGCGCCGCCGAGCCCCTGGTGGAGACGTTCGCGTTATGGCCTCTGGAGACCGGCTCCGAGTTCCCCGCCGCCCCGCCGTTTCAGATCTGGCAGCTCGTCACCTACAGCTTCTTGCACGGGAGCGTGCTGCATCTGCTGTTCAACATGCTGGCGCTGTTCATGTTCGGCGGAGAGCTGGAGCGGATCTGGGGCGGGCCTCGATTCCTGGTCTATTACCTGGTCTGCGTGATCTCCGCCGCGGTCGCGCAGCTCATCGTGGCGAGCGTCTCCATGGCTCCGCCGCATGCCACGCTCGGGGCCTCCGGCGGGGTATTCGGCCTGCTGCTTGCATACGGGATGCTGTTTCCGCGCCGAATGGTCATGCTGCTGTTCCCACCCATCCCCATGCCGGCGTGGCTGTTCGTCACGCTCTATGGCCTCGTCGAGCTCGTCCTCGGCCTCACCGGAACGCAGACCGGTATCGCTCACTTCGCCCATCTCGGCGGCATGGCGGGCGGGTTCATCCTGCTGTTGTTTTGGCGCGGGCGTACTCCCGTGCGCAGGCGGTACTGACTGATAGATCCGCTGCAGCGGGGTGACTGCGGAAGATTTCGGGGCGGCGGGAAGTGCAGGGGGATGCGACGCCGGCCGCAGCGGTCACATCCCGCGGAATGCGAGCCCCGTGTCGGTGACCCGCCCATGTGCGATCGCTTCGGCCGCACGCTGGCCGGCCAGGGCGAGCAGGTCCGCGGGCTTGAGACGGAAGCTCAGCGGGTCGTCGTAGCTCAGGTAAGCGAAGAAGTAGCGGGACCAGAACGGCGCCACCCACTCGATGCTCTTCTCGCGGGCGGCCGCCGCCACCACGCGCAGCAGCTTCTCGTCCAGAGGAGCCCAAAACCCGTAGACGTTCCGCGCGATGACGTTGGGATCGGTCACGGACTTGATGCCTTCGGCGGCACCGGCCTTGTTCAGCCACAACTCACTCATGACGATGCGCTTGGCGGGGTCGATCGCCCGAATGCGATCGGGCCAGGCGAGCAGGCGCCCGAGCATGTCCTCTCCGCCGACGGCGAGCGGATACAGGTGCAGATCGATGTAGCTCAGGGACTTGACCGCGGCGAACGCCTCGACGTACTCGGGCTCGCTCCAGAGGCCGGATCCTGCGCCCAGCAGCGTGGGGAAGGAGCCGAGTTGCTGCGCGAGCGCCTGCACGCTCTCTTCGACGTAGCGCTTCCAGTCGCGTACGGCGAGCGCCAGGCCGGCGTCATAGACCCGCGGCTCGGAGACGAGCGTCAGATAGTCTGGCTGCACGGCGAGTACGATGGTCTTGAGCTCCTGGAACCGCTCGCGCTCGAAGCGCCGCTTGGTGAGCCGCTTGTAGTAGGGGCGCGGGTCGGTCCCGGTAGAAGACGGCAGCAGACAGTTGTGCTCGACGAGCAGTTTCATCCCGCGCGAGCGCACGGCATTCGCGAGATTGGCGTAATAGTCGACGAAGGGCTGCGGGTCGCGGAAGCCGGGCGTGAGCAACGGATAGCAGACCTGCAGCACGATGCCGCCGGCGCCGAGCAACTTGAGCGCATCCATCTCGCGTAGCGCGGCCTCGCGCTGCGACTCGCCCAGCATGGCTTCGCCGCGCTGACAATCCGCTCCGAGCAGTGTGGCGGCCCGGACCGGCGGCTTGCCGCCGGGGCGTGCGGGCAGCCGGATCTCGAATGCGCTCAAACGCGACTCCAGCTCGTGGTACAGGGGCTGATACCTCTTCGGGATCGATTGCGCCTGCGCGGCTGCGCAGGCAGACGCCAGCAAGAGTCCGGCTAGAACGGGCAGGGATCTTCTGGGAAGCGAAGCTCTCACGGGGTCTCCAGCGATGTGCGCCCGGCTCAAGGGTACGCGAACGGCATCGGGTACGGCCGGCCGAACGGCACTCCGGCGCGCACCGTCTGCACCGGCTTGAGCCAGCGCTTGCCTTCGCGCGTATTCTTGCGCGTGTCCACGAACGTCACCGGCTGCTCCATGAGCTCCAGGATCGAAACGTCCGCCGGTGCGCCGACCTGCAGCGTGCCCAGCCGGTCGACGCGGCCGATCACCCGCGCCGGATTGATCGTCGCCATCGCGACCACCTGCTCCAGCGAGAACCCCAGGTTGAGGAACTTGCTCATGACCCAGGGCAGGTAAGGCATGCCGGGCGTGTTGCCGCTCAGCGCATGGATGTCGCTGCCGAGCGTGTCCGGAGTGAGGCCTTGCGCGATGGCGGGCTCGGCGATGGTGTAGTCGAAGCTGCCACCGCCATGCCCGACGTCGATGATCACGCCGCGCCCCTTCGCTTCGATCGCTGCGGGCAGGACCCGGCCGTTCTGGACCGTGTTGTTCCCCGCGCCGCTGTACGTGTGCGTGAGGATGTCGCCGGGTCTGAGCATCTCGAGCAGCGCGCTCAGCTCGCCGGGCGCATCGCCGATGTGGCACATGACGCGCGCTCCACCCCCCGCGCGCTCGGCAGCGGCGATGGCGCGCTTGAGCGGCTCCAGTCCATTTGCCCCGACCACGTTACGCGAGATGCGTACTTTGACGCCCAGGCAGACCTCCGAGTTCTCGGCCACGGTCCTGGCGGCCGCCTCTACGTCGGCATAGTCGATGTTGAGCGTCTCACCCACGGGAATGCCCGCGAGGCCGATGGTGGAGATGTTGACGAACGCGAAGATGCGCGAGCGCGCCTGCGCGATGACGTAGTGCTTGAGCGCGGAGAAGTTGTTGGCTCCGGCGTCGCCCGCCGAGACGTAGGTCGTGGTCGCCGTGTAGGGGACGAGCTCGTCCGCCGGCAGGCCCAGCGCGGATGCCTGCGGATACACATGGGCATGCATGTCGACCAGGCCCGGCAGCACCAGCTTGCCGGAGGCATCGATGCTCTGCGCCGCGCGCTCGGGTGGGATGTCGGTCTCGACCGCCGCGATGCGCCCCCAGCGGATGCCCAAGTCGCGCCGCCCACGCAGGGCCTGGCTCGGATCGATCACTTCGCCGCCGCGGATGAGAAGATCGAAGCGCTCTTCCGCTCGGAGTTCGGGAACGAGCAACGCAGCCGCGACGGCAGCCGATGAGCCCAGGAACCTGCGGCGTGTGATCGCGTTCACTATCTCCTCCCGCACGCGGCCGGCGGCTCGCGCCGGCGTGGACGCTTCACCGCTGGCCGTGATCGGACGTCACGCCCGCGCGCAAACGATCCGCCGCCCCACTCCGGCGATCCTCTCGGGTCCACACGATGACGTGGCCTAGCCCACCGGAGGTCCTGCTATCCGGCAGCGTCAGCGATCGCCAGGCTCAGCTCTCGTACTTGAATGACAACAACACACGCGTGCGGAACGCGACGACCTTGCCGTCCTCCACCTTCATGTCCATCTTGACGACCTCCGCGATACGCAGATCGCGCAGCGTCTCGGCGGCCGTCTCCACCGCATGCGTCGCCGCGTCCTCCCACGACTTGGTGCTGGTTCCGATGACTTCCACGACTTTGTACACGGTTTCGCCCGCGCTCTTCTTGGCCTTGGCCATGGACTCCTCCTTGGTTGGTGTTGCGACTGTGTCGACGTTGCACCGTCGCCCCTGTGCCCTCCGGCATGCCGCGACGGGTCAATCTACGGTTACCACGAGCTTGCCGGTGGCACGGTTCTCCTCCATGTAGCGGTGCGCCTCGGCGATCTCGCCGAAACGGAACACGCGGTGGAGATGCGAGCGCAGCCGTCCTTGCTCGACCGCTCGCACGATGCGCTGCACAGGCTCGGTCGAGTTGGCGGCCGTCACCATGTGCGTGGTATAGGTCGTGAGGCGCACGGTGGAGGGGATCGCCGGCATCGGCTCGAAGCGTTCCAGCACCCACTCGTTCCCGAGCATACCCGCATAGCACACGAACCCTCTTGGCGCCGCGCAGCGCAGCGAATCGAGCAAGGTCACGGTGCCGACCAGCTCCACGACACCGTCTACGCCTTCGTGGAACAGGCGCTTGACCGCAGCCGAGATGCGCCCGTCGTCGATGATGACCTCGTCCGCCCCCGCCTTACGCAGCACCTCGGCTTTGGCGGCAGCGCGGGTGGTCGCGGCCACGGCGAGTCCCAAGTCTTTGCCGAGCGCGATGGCGGCCATGCCCACCGACGACGATCCGCCCCGCACGAGAATCCGCTGCCCCGCCTCGAGCTGCATCGCTTCGACCAGACAGCCCCAGGCCGTCAGATAGGCTTCCGGGAGCGCGGCGAGCTCTTGCCAAGGCAGGCGCGTTTCCACGGGCATCACCTGTCCTGCGGGGAGCAGCGCATATTGTGCATAGCCGCCGTCGAAGTCGCGCCCCATGCCGCCCATGACCGCCGCGACCGTCTGGCCCGGCTTCAGGCCCGAGTCCGCGGCGTCCTCCACCATGCCCACGCACTCGATGCCCAGCACGCGGGGGAATTTCACCGCCGGTCCGGAATGACCCTGGCGAGTGAACATCTCGGAGCGGTTGAGCCCGAACGCCTTCACGCGCACCAACACCCAGCCGTCCCGCGCAGCCGGCGTCGGAATGTCCCGGATCTGGAGCACCTCGGGCGGCCCGGGGCGGTCGACGACGATCGCTTTCATCGTTGGATCCCCAAGTCGAGTACGTTACCTCAGCGCCTCGATGAACGCAGCGTACGCATCGCGACCGAGCACCGTGCCTGGCATAGGGCTCCCGTCAGAGCGGCGATGCCCCTCGCAGCAGCTTTCGAGCTGCGCTCTGCGCGTCTCGGTTGCCGTCATTGCATCAGATCGAACTCGCCACCGAGCACCAGATCCAACCGCCCTGTCCGCCAGCCTGCAACGCTGTCGCGCACCAGGGGCGAAGGCTGCTGGCGATAGCGGCGTACCACGGCATTCGAGCCGGCCCCAGCAGCGGCCAGGCAGGCGAGTGCAAAATCCAGTTCCGATTGCTGCGCCGGCTTGGGCCGTAACGGCTGCTGCACCACGCGCGTGCGTGCTGTCTGGCGATGAAAACCGCCGCCGCCGTCCGGGACTTCCAGGATATGCAGGCCTGCCTCGCGCGACAGGATATGATGCGCGCCGAACCCGCTGATGGCCAGAAGAATCAGCTGCGCATCCGAGTCGCTGCGGGCATCGCGCAGCGTCGCCAGGCGCATGCGGCGCTTACGTCCCCACTCGCCGTACATCCCGCCGAGAATGTGCGGCCAGCCCGGGTCCGGCTGTGCGGCGCCGGCCTCGGCCGCCACCGGTTCCACGCTCAAGAAGACATCCGAGGACGCGCCGGCGTCCAGGTCCGCAAGGGCCGCCTCGAGCAGATAGAGCTGCTGCGCTAGATTGGAGAGCATCTGGCGCGGCAGCGGCGTATGCCGTTGCGCGCGCGAATCGAGCCGGCGCGAAAGCGAGCGCGCGGTCTCTGCACCCGCCTCGAGGCGGTCCATCAGCTCGATGCGCGAGAGCACGCGGTGCCGCTCGGCGCTGGTCCAAAACCCCACTCGGTTGAGCTGAGCCAGCAGCCCGTCCTTGGAAGCAAGCCAGTCCTCCGCGCTCAGCCGTTGGTCGAGAGCCGCCAGGCGTTCCATCACAAAGCGCCGCTCCGAGTCGGTGCCGCTCGCCGCCAGCACGAGGCGGCCCAGCGCGAAGCCCGGTCCCCCCGTTGCCTCGGGCTCCGCGCTGGTGGGAGCGGCCTGCGGCATGTCCGGGTCCACGAACTCCACCTGAATCGCGCTGCCGTCGCTGCGCACGAACAGGAACTGGTCGCCCTCCGGGAAGCGATTCTCTACGATGGTCATCGCGAGTGGGGCGAGCAGGTACTGCTCGATCGCGCGGCGCAGAGGGCGTGCGCCCATGTCGGGAGTGAACCCTTTGTCCAGCAAGAACTCGAGCGCGGACTCCTCCCACTCGACCGCCCACTCCCGATTGCGGAAGCCGCGCCGCTGGAGCAGGTTGCGCAGCTCCTTCTTCAGGATCTCGCGCATCACCGCTCGGCTCAGGGGGCGGAAGACGACCACGCGGTCGATGCGGTTGACGAACTCCGGTCGGAACGTCTCCGAGATGACGCGCACCACCTGTTGGTCGGAGAAAGCCCCGCTCACCGGATTGAAGCCCAGGCTCGCGCCGCGGTGCTCGGTCGCGCCGAGGTTCGTGGTGAGGATGATGATGCTGTGACGAAAGTCGGCCAGGCTGCCTTGCGCATCGGTGAGGCGCCCGTCGTCGAACACCTGCAGGAAAAGGTCCCACACGCGCGCATTGGCCTTCTCGAACTCGTCCAGCAGCACGACGCTGAACGGCTGCTTGCGCACGCGGTGCGCGAGCGAATCGACCGCTGCCATCTCGCCGCTCTCGCCTACGATCCTGGCGAGCGAGTCGGGCTGCTGGAACTCGCTCATGTCCAGCCGGATCATGCGCTCCGGGGAACCGAACATGAACTGCGCCAGCGTCTTCGCCACTTCGGTCTTGCCGGTGCCGGTCGGGCCGGCGAACAGGAACACGCCGATCGGGCGCAGCGGGTCCGTCAGTCCCGCCTTCAACATCGCCACCCGGTCCACCAGGCAGGCCACCGCCTCGGGCTGACCCATCACGCGCTGCTGGAAGAACTCGCGCAGCGCCCTAGGATCGAGGCCTTCGCGCTCGTCCAGCAGGTCCCGCGGCAGGCCGGTGAGCTGTGCCAGAGTTTGGAACAGAGCGTCGCGCGTCATCGCAAGCGGCTCAGCGGATGCCTCGATGAGCCGCGACTTGGTCGCGCGCAGCAGCTCGATCAATGCACCCGGCATGGCACTGTGGTCCAGATAGTGACGCGCGAGCTCCATGGCTTCTTTGAGCGCTGCGGGTTCGACCGCGACCCCGGCGGGCTTGAATTCACGCTCGACCAGTGCGCCCGCGAGCTCGAGGGTCTGCGCGGCGGACAGCGGTTCCAGATGCAGCTCCTTGAACGCGACGCGCAGGCGCGGCCGCTCCTGGACGAGCCTTTGCAGCGCCGCGCCGGGCACCTCGCCGATCACGCACAGGCGGCCGGCCTCGATGGCGGGGAGCATCAGCTCCAGCGCACCGATCGGGCTGTAGCGGTGGCGCCCGGCGTAGACCAGCTCGTGGAAGTTGGGCACGTACCACACTACGCGGCGCCCGATTGCCAGTTGCGTCGTGAGCTCGCGAACGCGCTTCTCCAAGTCGCCGATGAAGCTCTGGCCAGCGAGGAGATCTGTGGCCGAGGCTTCGAAGAAGGCCCATCCGCGTTCCGCGAGGGTCCGCGCCAGCTGCCGGATCAGCACGCTCTTGCCCACGCCCGGCTCGCCGGTCACGAGCACGGGCTGCGGTGGACTTGCCTGCACCGCATCGACCAAGACCTGCAACGCAGTGCGGAGCTCGGCGTGCTCGACGATCGGCGCGGCGATGTCAGTCGTGCTCCACAGCCGCCCCACGGAGTTGAGGAAGGAGGTGTCCAACCGTTCGCGCTGCCACTGCGCCAGCTCCGCACTCAGTTGAGCCCCGGCCGGGCCCTGGAGCGTGTCGACGAAGGCCTGCAGGTCGTCCAGGTCGGTGTCCGCCTTGGCGGCGAGCACGTCGCGCAGGGTAGGCTGCTCGCCCGAGGCTGCGCGCGCCGCGATGAACTCGCTCATGATGCGCGGCATGAACGGGTTGCGTGACCACCACTCCTGGACGCTCACCAGCACCCGCCCGACGACCGGCGTGCGCGCGTGCGCCTGCAGGAAACGCAGCGCGTAGTACATGGTCCAGACATTCGCTACTCGCAGGTGGGCCACTACTCGCTCCACCGCATCTGTGGCGTCGGGGCGGCGCGACAGCGCCTCCGCGGCCATCGCCGCGAGCTGGTGGTTGGCGCCGGTGCAATAGTTGACCACCTGTTCGAGAGGCGTCGAAGGATCGGCGAGACGTGCGGCCCCGGCTTCGAACGCGGGATGGCCGAGCAGGTCCTGCGGGTGGGAAGTCGACTCATAAAATGCGCGCAGCGAGTCGGCGAGCTGGTGCGGCGTCGGCGGTGCTCTTGCCTGGCCTGCAGCAGGCGCGGGTGCCTGGGCTGGTGAGGCTGAGCCTTGCTTCCGCCCGGAGAAAGGGATGCCGCGAGCGATCGCGAAGAGGATCGCGGCGATGAGCAGGCCGACGAGGATCCAGTCCATCATGGTCGCGTCATGGAGCGTTGCGGGAACGCGCTCGGGACAGCATACCGCACGGCTCGCTCCCCCGTCTGCGCGCGGGGCCCTGGCGTGTCGACGGGCGCGATCCCAGTCACGTTGCTCGGCAGGGGCCTCCCGGATCGCATCGGACCTTGGCGCGCGGCGCGGTCTTGACTTGCATCAACCGGGGCGGCGACTGGCGTGCGACGCTGAGCGCGTCTGCAGGCCGGGTGGTGCCGTCGACGTGCCTGTCTGGGCGCGGAGGCACGGTACAGTAAGATATGCGGCCCGCCGAGACTTGTCGCACGAACGCCCCGGCGCTGCAGACCCAGCCCGTGGGTTCTCGTCAGCTTCGAGCCGATCCACATGCGCGGTACCTGGAAATAGCAGGGCACGCAGAGCAACCTGAGTTCGCGCAGCGGGTGCGCGCCAATGCGAAGTGAGTACTAGGATGAGCGGCAGGTGGAAAAAATGGGCCCTGCTCGCCGGATTGGCGATCGTCGGATCCGGTGCTGGCGTGGCATGGTGGATTCTCAGGCCTGCACCGTTGCCGCCCGGCTTCGCGCTCGCCAACGGTCGTATCGAAGCCACGCAGATCGACATCGCCACCAAGCTGCCCGGCCGCATCAAGGACGTGCTGGTGCAGGAAGGCGACTTCGTCGACCAGGGGCAGGTCATCGCGCGCATGGACACGCAGACACTCGAGGCAGAGTTGCGCCAGGCGCAGGCGCAGGTCGAGCAGGCGCGAAACGCCGTCGCCACAGCGAAGGCGGTCGTCGCTCAGCGCGAAAGCGAGCTGACGCTGGCGCAGAACAACCTCAAGCGCTCAGAAGAACTCGTGAAGGAAGGCTTCATCAGTCCGCAAAAGCTGGACACGGACCGCACTGCGTTGCTGACCGCAAAAGCCGTGCTGGTGGCTTCCCGATCACAGGTGGTGCAGGCGGAATCAGCCGTCGCCGCCGCCGTGGCCACGACCGAGCGGATTCAAGCTGATCTCGAGGATTGTGTGCTGCGCGCGCCGCGTGCCGGCCGGGTCCAATATCGGCTAGCGGAACCGGGTGAGGTGCTGCCGGCGGGCGGCAAGGTCGTCAGCATGCTCGATCTGAGCGACGTGTACATGACGGTGTTTTTGCCCGAGACCCTGGCGGGCCGGCTCGCGATGGGAGCCGAAGCGCGGCTGATTCTCGACGCGGCGCCTCAGTACGTGATCCCCGCGACCGTGAGCTTCGTGGCGGCCGAGGCGCAGTTCACGCCGAAGACCGTGGAAACCGCCACCGAGAGGCAGAAGCTCACCTTCCGGGTCAAAGCGCAGATCGATCCCGAGCTGCTGCGCAAGTACCGCACGCGCGTCAAAGCGGGCGTCCCCGGCGTCGCATACGTACGCCTGGATCCGAAAGCCCCGTGGCCGGAGAACCTGCAGGTCAAGCTGCCCGCGCAGTGACCGTAGTGGCGCCTGCGGTCGCTCGCCTGACCGGCGTGACGCATCGCTATCGCAGTACGATCGCGCTGGACGCGGTCGACCTCAAGCTGCCCGGCGGATGCATGATCGGGTTTGTCGGCCCGGACGGAGTAGGCAAGTCCACGCTGCTCGCGCTGGTCGCCGGTGCGCGCAAGATCCAACAAGGGACCGTAGATGTACTCGGCGGCGATATGTCGCGGCTGCGACATCGCAACGCGGTGTGCCCGCGCATCGCGTATATGCCTCAGGGCCTGGGCAAGAACCTGTATCCGACCCTGTCGGTGTACGAGAACCTGGACTTCTTCGGACGCCTGTACGGCCAAACCCGGGCGGAGCGCAAGCAACGCATCGCGGAATTGCTGAAAGCGACCGGGCTCGCGCCGTTTCCGGATCGCCCGGTGGGCAAGCTGTCGGGCGGGATGAAGCAGAAGCTCGGCTTGTGCTGCGCGCTGATCCACGATCCCGACCTGCTCATCCTGGATGAGCCGACCACGGGCGTCGATCCTCTGTCGCGCCGGCAGTTCTGGGAGTTGATCGAACGGATCCGTGGCCGCCGGGCAGGCATGAGCGTGCTGGTCGCCACCGCTTATTTCGAAGAGGCCGAGCGCTTCGACGGCCTGGTCGCGATGGATGCCGGCCGCATCCTCGCTTTTGAGACGCCCGCGCAGCTCAAATCGCGCACCGGTGCCTCCACTCTGGAAGAAGCCTTCATCGGGCTGCTGCCGGAGTCCAAACGCGACGGGCACCGGCGGCTCGTCATCACGCCCGCGCGCTGGGGCGACCACGAACCCGCGATCGAGGCGCAGGGGCTCACGCGGCGCTTCGGCGACTTCGTTGCCGTGGACAACGTGAGTTTTCGCATCGCGCGCGGCGAAATCTTCGGCTTCCTGGGGTCCAACGGTTCGGGCAAGACCACGACGATGAAGATGCTCACCGGCCTGCTCGACGCCTCCGAGGGCAAAGCCTGGTTGCTGGGCAAGGCCGTAGACGTCCAGGATCTCGCCACGCGACAGCGCGTAGGATTCATGTCCCAGTCCTTCTCGCTGTACACCGAGCTGACGGTGCGCCAGAACCTGGACCTGCATGCGCGGCTGTTCCATCTTCCTGCCGCGCGCATCAAGCCGCGCATCGCGGAGCTGGCGGATCGATTCGGGCTGCGCGAGTATTTCGACGACCTCGCCGAGAACCTGCCTCTGGGCGTGCGGCAGCGCCTCTCGCTCGCCGTGGCGGTGATCCACGAGCCGGAGATGCTGATCCTGGACGAGCCCACCTCGGGAGTAGACCCAGTGGCGCGGGACCGATTCTGGGAGCTGTTGCTCGATCTCTCGCGCAACCGCGGGGTCACGATCTTCATCTCGACCCATTTCATGAACGAGGCCGAACGCTGCGACCGGATCTCGCTGATGCACAACGGCCGCGTCCTCACTCAGGGCGCGCCGGCCGAGATCGTACGAGCTGCAGGATGCACCAACCTGGAGGAAGCGTTCATCGCCCACCTCAGGCAGGCCGAGGCAGACGCTGAGACGCAAGCCCAGGCGCCCGATCCGCCGATCGCTGAGCGATCGGATCGGCACACCCTGCGCGGCACCGCGTTCAGCTTCCCACGCCTGTGGGCCTACACCCGGCGCGAGGCGCTGGAGATCGTCCGCGACCCCATCCGACTCGCCTTCGCGCTACTCGGTCCGATGCTGCTCATGTTGGTCTTCGGGTTCGGCATCTCCTTCGATGTGGAGAACCTCTCGTATGCCGCGCTCGACTACGACGACTCGCCGGAGAGCCGCGCCTATCTGGAGAACTATTCGAGCTCGCGCTACTTCAAGCAGCGCCCGCGCCTCGTCGACGAAGCGGACCTGGAGCGGCGCATGCGCGCTGGCAGGATCAAGCTTGCCGTCGAGATCCCTGCCGGCTTCGGCCGCGCGCTGCGCCAGGGGCGCTCGCCGGAGGTCGCCGTCTGGGTGGACGGCTCCCAGCCGTTCCGCGCCGAGGTGAGCCGTGGCTACGCCGAGGGCGTGCATCAGCTGTACCTCCAGGAGCTCGCGCAGCGCGCGGTTCAGGCCGCGGCCGGCCCGCCCGCGGACATCGAGCTCCGGTTCCGCTACAACCAGGACTTCCGCAGCGTGTACGCGATGGTGCCGGGCATCCTGATGATGCAGCTCATGTTGATCCCGGCGGTGATGACGGCGCTGGGCATCGTGCGCGAGAAGGAGCTGGGCTCGATCGTCAACTTCTACGTCACGCCCACGAGCGGCCTCGAATTTCTGCTCGGGAAGCAGCTCCCGTATGTGGCCGTGGCGCTCGCCAACTTCGCCGGCCTGATGCTGCTCGCGCTGCTGCTCTTCAAGGTGCCGGTGAAGGGGAGCTTCCCGGCGCTGGCGGCGGGAGCGCTGCTGTACGTCGTCGCTACCACCGCGTTCGGACTGCTGGTGTCCACTTTCGTGAGGACGCAGATCGCCGCTATCTTCGCCACCGCCATCCTCACCACGCTGCCCGCGATCCAATTCTCCGGGTTGCTGTTGCCGGTCTCATCGATGTCGCCGGACGCACAGGTGATCGGGCGCGCTTTCGCGAGCACCTACTTCCAGCACATCAGCATGGGCACGTTCACCAAGGGGCTCGGCTTCTCCGGCGTGACCGGGGATTATTTCGCGCTCGCGGCAATCATCTGCGCAACACTGGGGCTGGCGCGCGCGGCGCTGCGGATCCAAGAGGCGTGAGGATGATTCGCGACCGGCTGCAGAGCATCTATCGGCTGGGCCTCAAGGAGCTGTTCAGCCTGGCGCGGGATACGGCTCTGGTGGGGCTGATCGTGTACGCCTTCACCTACGCCGTGTTCGGCCCGGCGAAGGGCGCGCGCATGGAGCTGCGCAACGCTTCGGTGGCGATCGTCGACGAGGATCGCTCGGCGCTCTCCCACCGCATCGGCGATGCGCTGCTGCCGCCGTACTTCCTGCCGCCCAAGTATATCGGGCTGGAGCAGGTCGACGCCGGTATGGATGCCGGGCGCTATACGTTTGTCATCGACATTCCCCCGCGCTTTCAGGCCGACGTGGAAGCGGAGCGGCGCCCGCGTGTCCAGGTGAACGTCGACGCGACCGCGATGAGCCAAGCGGGCCGCGGGGCGGGCTACATCGAGACGATCCTCACGCAGGAGATCCAGCGCTTCCTCGCGCCCAGGGCGGCCGCCACGCCGGACCCGGTGCGGTTGGTGACGCGCGCGAAGTTCAACCCCAACTTGAACGAAACCTGGTTCATGGCCGTGTCTCAGATCATCAATAACATCACTATGCTTGCGATCATCCTGTCGGGCGCGGCGGTGGTCCGCGAACGCGAGCACGGTACCATCGAGCACCTGCTGGTCATGCCGCTCACGCCCGCCGATATCATGCTCGCCAAGGTGTGGGCGAGCGCCCTGGTGATCGTGGTCGCTTCCGTGCTGTCGCTGAAGCTCGTCGTGGAGGGCCTCCTCGAGGTGCCGATCTCCGGATCGCTGCCGCTGTTCGTGGTCGGGACCGCCGTGTACATGTTCTCGGTCGCCTCGCTGGGGATCTTTCTTGCCACCATCGCCCGCTCCATGCCGCAATTCGGCCTGCTGGCGTTCCTCGTGTTCCTGGTGCTGAACATGCTCTCCGGCGGCACGACGCCACTCGACAGCATGCCGCAGTGGCTGCAGGATGTGATGCGATTCTCGCCGACGACGCACTTCGTCAGCTTTGCCGCTGCGATTCTGTATCGCGGTGCCGGATTCGATGCGGTATGGCCCGAATTCGCGGCGGTCGCTGGGACGGGCGCGGTCTTCTTCTTTGCTGCGCTGGCGCGGTTTCGCAAGACCGTGAGCGCGATCCAGGTCTAGGCATCATGGTCGGCCGCGGGTCGGCGACCATGGTGTCCAGGTGAAAGGCGGCAGTGCGGTGGAACCCTGCTACTACGAGAGGTGGCGCATCGCTTCGTCCGCCTACCGTAAGCGGGCTGCCCGCAAGGGGCAGCCGCTTACCGCAGGCGGATCAGCAGAGACGTAAGGCTAGAGCAAGGCCAGTGCGGTGAGCCCGCGACGCTCCCGGAACCGCCGTTCGGGGAACGCGACCGGAATGGCTTGCTTGCGACGGTCGGCCTTGCGGAGCTCGAGCTCCGTCGCGCGGACCGTCCGGACCGCCGGGGCGTACGCGTCGATCGAGGTGACCAGCGCATGGTTGAGTAGCTGCAGGCTGCGTTTGGCGGCCAACATGACGCGCGTCTGCGCGCGATCGGTGGTCGCGTAACGCGTCACGATCTCCAGAGCGATCTTGGGGTGCTCGTCGTCGTAGATGGCGTGCTCGCGCATCCACCGGTACGTCTTCGGCCCGAGGTCGACTCCGGGGTGATCCTTGTAGAACCGGAACCCGGCAGGCACCTTCCGGGCGATATCACCGGCGATGCCTTCGATCGCAAAGCTGGTCGCGGCCACTGCCTCCGCGAGCGAGCCCTTGGTGTTGATGTACCACAGCCAGTCGCTGAGTGACTGCACATCTCGCAACACCGGCTTGCTCCCATCGGTGAGGGCCAGCATATCGTCCGCTTTGATCCCGAAGCCTTCGCCCATCCAGATCCAGTGCTCGGCGTGCGCCTTCTCCACGCGGATGTTGTTGATGAAGAACGAGCGCGACTCGTCGTCTTCCACCTTGATCAGCGCTTCGGCGAGGAACTTGGGAAACACATGGATGAAGGGGTAGAGCTGGAGTATCCAGCCTTGCATCTGCTCGAGCGTCAGCCGTCCCTGCGTCACCCCTTCGCCCCATGGGCCAAGGAGCAACCCATCCCAGTACGGCTTGATATAGTCCTGAAGCGACCCGACCCATGCGTCCCGGGTGGGTACCTGTTCGATTGCTCCCATGAATCCTCCGTAGCTTCCCGAAAGCGACACGCAGCTCTAGTGAATGGCCCTTATTTGCCGCCGTACAGGCAGTGTCCCAGCTGCGAAGGGCGCCTACCGGCGGCTGTCCGCTGACGCGTCCGCCGATTCCGCGACGCTCTCGCGATGACTGCGCTCGAGCGACGGACCTGAAAGATCGCGACAGCAGGAGTCGGAGGTGGTGTCGGGCCGGCCGGCCCTCGCGGCCTGTTTTTCCCCCCTTTGGTACGAAGACACCACTCCAACTCGGTTGAAACGGTACCGGGTTGTGGTAGTGGCGACCATCAGGAAATTCCTGAGTTCCGGGACCAGCGGAACGCTTGAGCCGCGGAGCCGCGTGGATCGGCGCGCTGTCCGCGAAGACGGATTCGGGTCGCGCGGTTTACCTGGGAGGGAACAGGAGGGTGGATACGGCCCGCGAGAGGGGGAGCTTGGTTACGGTGTCGCGGCGCAGCGCGGTGATCAGGCGCGCATCGCGCCATAGCTCGCGGGCTGGGGGCGCGGCGTGCTCTCGTCGAACCCGAACAACACGGGCTTGGCCACGCCGTAGCCTTGCGCGAAGTCGACGCCGACCTTGCGCAGCTCCGCCAACGTCTGCTCGTTCTCGACGAACTCGGCGATCGTCTCTTTGCCCATGACATGCCCGATGTGATTGATGGCCTCGACCATGGCCCGATCGATCGGGTCCTCGAGCATGTCCTTCACAAAACTGCCATCAATCTTGAGAAAGTCGACGGGAAGATGCTTGAGGTACGCAAACGAGGCCATGCCGGCCCCGAAATCGTCCAGTGCGAAGCGGCACCCGAGCGCCCTCAGCTCCTCGATGAAGTGGGTCGCTTGCGTCAGGTTGGCGATCGCCGCGGTCTCGGTGACCTCGAAGCAGATCGAGGCGGGCGGGACGCCCGAGCCGGTGAGCAGGTCCTGCAGCAGCTCGAGAAACCGCTCGTCGCCGATGGAAGTGCCGGACAGATTGATGCAGCAGGTCTCCAGATCATCCACCCTGCCGCCGGCCCGCAGACGGCGCAGCGTCGAGAGCGCCGTGCCCACCACCCAGCGGTCGATCATGGGCATCAGGTTGTAGCGTTCGGCGGCGGGGATGAACGCCATCGGTGGAACGAGCTCTCCGCGTTCGTCGATCATGCGCACGAGCAGCTCGAAGTGTCCGGACGGGCGCAGTGGGCGGCGCAGATCGACGATGTGCTGCGCATAGAGGCGGAAGCGGCCCTCGTCCAGGGCGCGGTGGATGCGCGCGACCCACTCCATCTCGCCCTGCCGCAGCGACAGCTCGCTGTCCTTGGGATGATAGATCTGGACCCGGTTGCGCCCCTTCTCTTTGGCCATGTAACAGGCGGCATCCGCGGCGCGCAGCACCTCGGCGAGTGTGAACGGCCCATCCGCGAGGTTCACCACGCCCACGCTCGCTCCGATCGCGAAGGAGCGGTTCTGGGACACGAACGGCCGGTCGACCAGCGTCTGGCGTAGGGTCTCGGCGATCCGGCTGGCGTGGCCAGGCGGGCAGTTCTCGAGCAGCACTCCAAACTCGTCGCCGCCCAGACGGGCGAGCGTATCGGCCTCGCGCAGCCGCTGCTGGAGCGCCACCGCGATCTGCCGGATCAGCTCATCGCCAGCGGCGTGGCCGCAGGTGTCGTTCACCACTTTGAACTGATCCAGGTCCAGGTAGAGCACCGCATGCTGGCGCTCTGAACCGGCGGCGCTGGCGAGCGCCTGGGTCAGGCGGTGCTCGAATTCCCGGCGGTTGATCAACCCGGTGAGCGCGTCGTGGCTCGCCTGATACGAGAGCTTGGCGGCGTATTGCCGTTCGCTGCTCACATCGCGCAGCACGAGGACCACACCCGTGATGCGTCCGCTGCGATCCCGGATCGGTGCAGCCGACTCGTCCACCGAGATTTCCGTTCCGTCGCGCCGCAACAAGAGCACGTTGGCCGCCACTTCCACCGGCCGGCCTTCCCGGATGACCGACTCGATCGGGTCCGGCGTCGCCTCGCGCGTGCTTTCGTCGAGCAGCCCAAACACTGCGGCCAAAGGCAGCCCGCGCGCCTCGTCGCCTCGACATCCGATCAGCTGTTCCGCCGCCGGGTTCACGTACTCGATCAAACCGCGCATGTCCGTCGTGATCACGGCGTCCCCGATGGAGGCCAGCGTGACCTGGGCCCGCTCCTTCTCGGTGAACAGCTCGACTTCCGCCAGCTTGCGCTCCGTGATGTCGGTCACCGAGCCCGCCATCCGGACCGGGACGCCGTTGTCATTGCGCACCGACTGGCCCCGCATGCGGAACCAGCGGTACTCTCCGGATGCGCATTTGAGACGGTACTCGGCATCGAGCAGCGTGCCGTCCGCCAGATGGGTATCCAGCGCTGTGCGGGTGGCTTGCCGGTCTTCCGGGTGCATGCGGGATACCAGGGCTTCGATGTCATGACCGATCTCCCCGTCACCGTGTCCCAGCAGCTCTCTGCAGCGCGGCGAGTAGTACACGTCCCCGGTCACCAGGTTCCAGTCCCACAGTCCGTCGTTGCTGCCGTTGACCGCGAGGTTGAAGCGCTCCTCACTGAGGCGCAGCGCGTTCTCGAATGCTTCCGAGCGCGCCATCATGCGGCGCGACAGCGCGATACCGATCAGTACCAGCGTCGTCGCGATCAGTGAAGTGGAGATGAGCAGGAGCAGCTTGGTCTTGCGGGTCGCCTCCCCCAGTGAGATGGAGAATACGTCCTCCAGCGGGCTCAACTCCGCATCGATCGCGTACACGCGGCCCAGGAGCTGGCTCAGCAACCGCTCATCCGGGTGACGGGAGGAGGCGACGGCGTGCATCCTCGCACCGACGTCCGCGAGCTCCGCGATGTACCGATCCCCCGCTGTCCAAACGGTGACCGAGCGGTCGAAATAGCTGACGCGACGAAAGTGCCGAAACAGCCAGATCATCCCGGGGATGTCGTCGGGATGGTTGAGCCCCTCGATGAAGCCCTGCTTTGCGAGCGTGAAGTCCGGATGCGCGCTATCCAGTTCAATCCTGGCCTTTTCGTCTCCCTGCGGCACCGCGAGCGAGGCCAGGAACCGGTTGTAGTCGTCCTCGGAGTGCGTCGCCGCGTAGCGCGTGAGGAAGAACACCGCCTCCTTCTGCGCCTTGGACCAGTGGCTCTCGCCCTCTACGTATCCACGCCCGGCCGAGAGCACCTCGACGCTGGCCATGCCGAGTGCGACCAGGACCACGACGATCGCGAGGAATGGCCAGATGACCAGCAGGAGGCGCCGTGTAACCGGGGGAATGCCGAGCAACCTTGCGAGCATACCCGCAAGCTGCGCGGCGCCACGCCGGACCACGCCTGCCTGGCGGGGCACCAGCGGGTGTCTCACTGCAGCGGACTGGAGGCTATCCCACCCCATCTAGTTCTTCGAGCCTCTAGGTCGGTGAGGAATCTGGGCCGGCACGACAGAGTGGCGAAGGCGCAGGTGCGCCGGATGCCTGCCCCGTCGCGCGAGGGCATCCGCATCCAGTGCATATCATCGGGAAAATGCGCTCGACCTTTAGCCCCAGCGCCCACGGAGCGACCTTGTGGCCCGGCTGCCCCGAGCAGAGAGCCACCCTTGTCGTTTGGATGCAGCGTGTTGGCTGGGCTACAGAGCAGGCCTGTACGGCGCCCACGGGCGAGCTTGCTCGAATGCCCGGGCGGCCTGCAGCACGCGGAGGTCCTGGAAGCGCCCGGCAACGATCTGGATGCCCACCGGCAGCCCGTCCGCGGTGAACCCGCACGGGCACGTTGCCGCCGGCAGCCAGGTAAGGTTGAACGGAAAGTTAAATCCCGCCCAGCGCAGCCAGTCCCACGGGTGCTGTTCCCAGTGCTCTGGAATGAGACGGTCGGCCGGGAAGGCGGCGACCGAAAGGGTCGGGGTCAATAGCAGGTCGTAGCGCTCGAAGAAGCGGCGCACCTGGTCGTAGTAAGCCTGCCGATGCCCCTGTGCGCGGCAGTAGTCGGCTGCGCTGTACGTCATCCCGTGGCGCGTCAGCGCGACCAGGCCTGGGTCCATGCGCTGCTCCCACTGATCCACCAGGTGGCCGAGCATGCCGGCGAAGCTGGATGCGAAGTGGCAGTGTTCGATCTCGGTCGGCTCGCCCCACCCGGGGTCGACCTCGTCCACCGTGCACCCGAGGTCCTGGAACGCAAGCGCCGCCGCTCTAACCCGCTCGGCCACGCTTGTGTCCACACGCAAATAGCCGAGATCCGGGCTGTACGCGACCTTCAGTCCGGCGATGCCTTCCTCCAACCTCGCGAGATACGGCTCCGGCGGAGTCTGCAGGCTCGTCACATCCCGGTCGTCCGGACCGGCCATCGCCTGCAACATCAGCGCGGCGTCGCCCACGGTGCGCGCGATCGGCCCGACGTGGGAGATCAGCCCGTTGTTCGGCATCGGGTCGTACGGAACGCGCCCGAAGGAAGGCTTGAGACCGAATACGCCGCAGAATGAGGCAGGCATGCGGATCGAGCCCGCGCCGTCAGAGCCCTGATGCATCGGGCCGATACCGGCGGCAGCGCACACGGCCGCGCCCGCGCTCGATGCGCCTGCGTTCATGCCGCGTTTCCAGGGATTGTGCGTGATCCCGGTGAGCGGACTCTGGCTCACTCCTTTCCAGCCTAGCTCCGATACCGTGGTCTTTCCGATCGAGATTGCGCCCGCCGCGCGCAGCCGCTCCACGTGCAGATGATCCGTGTCCGGAACTCGCTCACGAAAGATGTGCGAACCCGCCATCGTGCGCACGCCCTTCGTGAATGCGAGATCCTTGATCGTCGTCGGCACGCCGTGGAGGATGCCGAGCCGCGCGCCACGCATCACCGCGGTCTCGGCATGACGCGCCGCATCCAGCGCGGCTTCGAAAGTCGGCGTGCAGATCGCGTTCAAGTGCGGGTTCAGCGCTTCTGCGCGTTGCAGCACCGCCTGCATGATCTCGACTGGAGACGCGCTCCTGGCACGGATCAGGCGCGTCAACTCGGTCGCTGGGGTGAAGCAGAGATCCGACTCATCCATCCTTGTCTCTCCGAGTCTTCCACTCTGATGGTGGGAGAAACCATCGCTCTATCGGGCCGGCGCACGTGGGGCTTCGCAGCGACACGGAGCCGCTGACTGCACGCTTACAAGGACCCGGCGGCCGACCCAGTTACCCCCCCTGCCGACTGATGCGGCCCGCCACCTGGGGCCGGCATTGGCGATCGCAGGGTTGCTGGGCCGCAAGACATGAGCGCCGGCTTCCATGCCGCAGCTTTACACAACTTTACCCCGGCTTCAGACGGCAGCAACAGCGGTCGCCTAGGATCCGGTTTGTGCGCTGCGAGCGTGCGGCGCGATCATCGCAACCGAGAGGAGCCGAACCATGAACGACCTGCAGTCCAACGCCACACCGAGTCAGCCGCCAGCCAAAGCCGGCGGACGACGCAAATTCTTCAGCGGTCTTGCCATCGGCGGGTTGGTCGGCAGCCTGCTCGCGACCGGCATTACCGCGTGGTCCCAGGCGCAACCCGGCCGCGGCTGCGGATGGCACGGACGCCATACGGCCCTGACACCGGAACAGCGCTCGGCGCGTGCCGAGTTCGCCACCGACTGGGTGCTCAGCCGGGTGGAAGCGAGCGCGGAGCAAAGAGCGCGGATCCGCACGATCGTGCAGAACGCGCTCAATGACTTGTCGCGGCTGCGCGAGCAGCATGTGCAAAACCGTGAGGCATTCATGAGCGCACTGACACAGCCTACCGTCGATCGAGACGCCCTCAACCAGATCCGCCGCGCGGAGTTGCAGCTGGCAGAAACGGGGTCCGACCGTCTGGTCGATGCCATCGCCGATGCCGCGGATGTGCTCACGCCGGAGCAGCGCGCGAAGCTCGTCGAGCTGGCACAGCAATTCCGGCGCCCGTGATGCGCATCAGCTCTCGGCCGCGGTGCGAGGCTTTTGCGGCGAGCGGTAGAATGACCCAAACGAGTAAGGAAGGCTGAACCGTGACGGGTGAGGCCAAGAAGGCTGCGTTGCCGGCTACAGCGCAATGCAGTGGGTGAGGGCACCCGGGCTTCGGCCTTCCCCTGTCGCGTGCTCCAGTGGCCGACCGCGTGCTCATCATCGAAGACGATCAGGGCTTGTCGGCCATGCTCTCGGAATATCTCGCGCCGCTCGGCCTGCGCCTGACCGCTTGCACCACCGCTGCGGATGGGCTGCGGATGCTGGGCAAAGAACGCTTCGACGCGCTGATTCTGGATGTGATGCTGCCGGACCTGGACGGCTTTGAGGTGTGCCGGCGCGTTCGCGCGGGCTCCGATGTCCCGATCCTCATGCTTACCGCGCGCGGCGACGAGATGGACCGTATCGTTGGTCTTGAGCTGGGGGCCGACGACTATCTCCCGAAGCCGTTTAACCCGCGTGAGCTGCTGGCGCGGTTGCGTGCGATTATGCGTCGGCGGGAACCGGCGGCCGGACGACGCGAACAGGTGCTGCGATTCGGTCGGCTGGAGATCGATCGCAGCGCGCGCTCGGTACGCGTGGATGGCGAAGAGCGCTCGCTCACCGGTTATCAATTCGATCTGCTGTGCGCGCTGGCCGAGAACGCAGGCCGGGTGATGTCGCGCGAGGCACTGATGGACAAGCTGCGCGGAGAAAGCTTCGAGGCCTTCGACCGCAGCCTGGACGTGCACGTGTCGCGCATCCGCGCCGCCGTCGAGGATGACCCCAAGCATCCGCGCCGGATCCTCACCGTTCGCGGCTCCGGCTATGTGTTCGCCAAGCAGCAGGATGCGTGATGCGCCGGCTGTACCTCCAGGTCTACCTCGCGTTCGTCGGCATCCTGGTGCTCTTCGGGGTGCTGATCTCTCTTGCGTGGTGGCTGTTGCCGGCGGACATGCAGACCCGCGGCTCGCTCGACGGGATGAGCGCGGTGTTGGGCGAGCTATTGCCTGCGCCGGAGCGGCCACTCGATGAGTTGCAGCGAAAGGTCGACTGGCTTGCGGCTCGCTTCGAGGCGGACGTCGCGGTGCGCGCGCCGGATGGACGCCTGGTTGTTCAAAGCGGCGCGGCAGTTCCCGGACCTCCGCCTGATCGCACGGACAGCGGATGGATACGCGGCGCAGGAGCGCCGGCAGTGGCGTTGCATCTTGCCGATGGGCGCTGGGTCGTGGCGCGCTGGAAGCACCGTCATAACGGGCTCGGTCTATTGGGTGCCCTGGCGCTTCTGGCGGGCGCCATTGCCGTAGGCGCTTATCCCCTCGCACGCCGTATCACGCGCCGGCTCGAGCGGTTGCGCAGTGGCGTCGATGCGCTGGGCGCGGGAGACATGAAAGCGCGGGTAACCGTAGCGGGCTGCGACGAAGTCGCGGATCTCGCCCGCAGTTTCAACGCGGCGGCGGATCGCATCGACCGCCTGATGGTGGCGCAGAAGTCGGTGCTGGCGGGCGCGTCGCACGAGCTGCGGTCGCCGCTCACGCGCATGCGCATGGCGCTCGAGCTGCTGCCCGCTGCGGGCCGCCCCGAGCTGAAGGCCCAGCTTGAGAAGGATATCGCCGAGCTAGACGAACTGATCGGAGAGTTGCTGCTCGCGAGCCGCCTCGATGCCTCGGATCGGCTGACCCAGGCCGAAGACGTGGACCTGCTGGCGCTGCTGGCGGAAGAGAGCGCGCGGACTGGCACCGAGGTGAGGGGTGAAGCGGTTACGTTGC
>Ga0335083_10000842_pt1 | contig 44157 bp, 29 predicted proteins | sample Lox_Sample_42_FD_206716 | JGI IMG/M metagenome (GOLD analysis project Ga0335083, IMG submission 206716) | Soil microbial communities from Loxahatchee National Wildlife Refuge, Florida, United States - Lox_Sample_4.2 | ecosystem: Environmental > Terrestrial > Soil > Wetlands | place: USA...
ATAACCGAGACCGATGTTCTTCCCCAGCGTGGGGGCCGGCCCGCCCGAGGTGGCCGTGCCCAGCGGCCGCCCGTCGGTGGACTCGATCGGGTAGTCGTGGCGCGCGACGCCGCGGCCGAGCATGACGAAGCCCGCCAGCCGGCGCGCCACGCCCTGGGCCTTCTGCGCGCGCAGCGCCGGCCGCCCGATGAACTCCGGGCCGTCCAGCTTCACCGCCCAGCCGAGCCCGGCCTCGAGCGGCGTGGTCGTCTCGTCGAGATCCTGGCCGTAGAGCGGCAGGCGCGCCTCCAGCCGGAGCGTGTCGCGGGCGCCCAGCCCCACCGGCTTGCCGCCCACCTCGGCGGCCGCGTCGACCAGCGCGTCCCACAGCGCCGGCGCGTCCCCGGCGGCGCAGAAGATCTCGAAGCCGTCCTCGCCGGTGTAGCCCGTGCGGGCAATCGAGGCGCCGACCCCGGCGATCTCGCACTGGGGCACGAACCCGAAGCGCGTCAGCTGGCCCAGCGGATGGCCGGTCAGAGGCTGCAGCGCCCGCTCGGCCGCCGGTCCCTGGAACGCGATGAGGCCGGTCTGGTCCGAGGCGTCGACCACGTCGCAGGCGGCGCCCGCGTGCTGCAGGAACCAGGCGCGGTCCTTCTCGAGCGTGGCGGCGTTCACGACGGTGAGGAAGTGGGTCGCCGAGAAACGGTACACGATGAGGTCGTCCAGCACGCCGCCGTCCGGCAGGCAAGCCAGGGTGTACAGCGCGCGCCCGTCAGCCAGCTTGCCGAGATCGTTCGTCACCAGCCGCTGCAGCGCCTCCGCGGCGCGCGGCCCGCGGAAGTGGATCTCGCCCATGTGGCAGACGTCGAAGACGCCGACCGCGGTTCGCGTCGCGCGGTGCTCGTCGAGGATTCCCGACGCGTAGCTGACCGGCATCGACCACCCGCCGAAGTCGACCATCCGCGCGCCGAGTCGCAGGTGGGCGTCGTGGAGCGGGGTCTCTCGCATCGCGGCGACATCCTGGAAGAAAGGTGCTGTGAATTCAAGAAGGTGGTGAGGCGCCGTCAAGGAAGGCAGGTGGATGAAGTAACTGAGAAAGGGAGGCGACGAAAGGATCTGGAAACATGGGGTGCGGATACTGGTTCTCGAAAGGGGCCAGAAACGGGGGAGACCGGGCGCGGACGACGGGGGGCGTCGCTCCGCGCCCGGTCGGGGTCGGGAAGGCCGGGTCAAAATTTCGAAGCTGATGCTCATTCGGGGATCCGCCGGGAAATTTTTTCGCTACGATTCGCGTTAGCGAGGTTGAAGCAACAGGGGAGGTCAACATGCAGCTGCGTCACATCAGTCCGCGTTCGATCGATTGGCTGGATGCGATGGACGAGGATGGAGGCGGACGAGGGTGGGAGAGGCTGGCACCCGAGGAGCAAGCGAAGCTGCTCCGACAGAAGCGGGACGACGGTGAGTTGGCGACGGGGGACGGGGCGAGCGGATACGGGGAGAGACGCCCCGCGCGTCCGTCGGGCTACTTCGCGACGGCGTCGCCTTCCAGGTAGGCGACCAGGATCTCCGCCACTCGGTCTTGCGCCCGTCGCGCGTCGTTGGGGTTGGCGACGTCGTTGACGAGGATCGAGAAGACCAGCGGCAGGTGACCCGGGGATCCGGCGAAGCCAGACAGACAGGACACGTTGGCCAGCGTACCAGTCTTGGCGCGGACGTAGCGCTCCGCCAGCGTGGAGCCCATTCGGTGGGCGATGGTGCCGTCCGTTCCGGCGATGGCCAGGGAGGCCAGGAACTCGGCCGAGATGCGGAAGTCGTGCGACGCGGCCCGCAAGATGGTCGCGATCTGATTGGCGGAGAATCGGTTCGAGTCGTACAGACCGGACCCGTTGGTCATCTGGTAAGTGCCGGTCTTGAGGCCGACGCCGTTGAGGTACTGGGCGACCGCCTTCAGGCCCTTGTCCCAGCTTCCAGGACGGCCGCCGATCTCGGCGCCCATCGTGCGCAGCAGCTGCTCGGCAGCGAAGTTGTTGGACCGCTTGTTCAGGTCCTGGATCACCACGGCCAGCGGGGCCGAGTCGTGGGCCGCGATCACGCGTAGCCCCTGCGCGGGCGAGGCGCCGACGCGGACGCCGCCGGCCACCGTGATGCCGTGGCGATCGAGCATCTGGCGCAGGGTCTGCCCCAGGAACAGCGACGGGTTCGCCACCCGTCGATAGATCGTGCGCGGGTCGGCGCCCACCCGGATCCGGCCGGCCACGTTCACGCGCGTGTGGGCGCCGTCCTCCTTGGTGTCGACCGCGGGCGCCGCGGGTCCGCTGGCTGCGGTGACGACGCGACCCGCGATGTTGAAGTACGGCGACGGCGGATCGACCACGATGCGCGCCGGGGAGCCGGCCGCCGGCCCGGGGATCACCGTCACCGCCACGACGTTGCCGTCCAGCGAGGCCGCCGAGGAGGCGGTCCGCGACGCCGTCGAGTCGTTCTTCTGATCGTAGGCGGGTGGCACGTATCCGCCTTCGAACAGGCTGTCGTCGATCACCAGCGCGCCGCGGACCTTGTGCAGGCCCAGGCCGACCAGCTCGCCGACGATGGCGGTCAGGTCCTCGGTGGACAGCGTCGGATCTCCCGAGCCGCGCAGGTAGATGTCGCCGGCCACCTCGCCGCCCGCCGGCAGCGGCGGACCGCTGGGCGGTCCGGGCACCGCGACGGTGGTGTGCCAGCGGTACTCGGGCCCCAGCAGCGACAGGGCCGCCGCCGTGGTGACGATCTTGACGTTCGAGGCGGCGTTGAGGGGCGACTTGTCGTCGCGCGCGTAGAGCGCCTTGCCGCTGTCGGCCTCGAAGACGACCGCCGAGATCTTGGTCTTGTTCAGCGACGGCGTCTTGAACACGCCGTCGATCTGGGACTGAAGCCAGGCCCGCCGCTCTGCCGGATCGCGCGGCGCCTTGGGCGTGTCGCCGGTGGTTCCCGGCCGTGGCGCCAGGCCCATCAGCGGCCGCACGCTGTTGCGGGCCGGCGGCGTCTCGGGCTCGGTGGCCGGGGCGGCCGGCGCGGCGGTGGCGGGCGGCTCGGCCGATTTGGCCACTGCCGAGCCTGCTGCGGCCAGGGCGATCACGAGGGCGAGTCCAGTGGATCGCAAGGCACCGAACGTAACACCCGGGCGGGCGTCGTTCTAGATTTGCTTGGGGTTAGACTTGCCGGCCATGGACCGCGACGCAGACCTCTTCGCGCGCGCTGCCTCCCGGGACCGCCGCGGGCAGCCGCTGGCCGAGCGCATGCGGCCCCGCACCCTGGCCGAGCTGGTCGGGCAGGCGCACCTGCTGGGGCCGGGCAAGCTGCTGCGGCGCGCGCTGGATGCCCGCGAGCTGCCGTCGGTGATTCTCTGGGGGCCGCCCGGCACCGGGAAGACCACGCTGGCGCGCTTGCTGGCCACCGAGGCGCGGGCGCGCTTCGTGGCGCTGTCGGCGGTGATGGCCGGGGTCAAGGACCTGCGCGAGGCCATCGCCGAGGCCGCCACGCGGCGCGATCAGCAGGGGGAGCGCACGGTCCTGTTCGTCGACGAGATCCACCGGTTCAACAAGGCGCAGCAGGACGCGCTGTTGCCGCACGTCGAGGCCGGCACGGTGGTGCTGATCGGCGCGACCACGGAGAACCCGTCGTTCGAGGTGAACGCCGCGTTGCTGTCGCGCACCAAGGTCGTCCGGCTGCAGTCGCTCTCGCAGGACGACGTGCGCGTGCTGATCGATCGCGCGCTCGAGGACGGTGCTCGCGGCCTGGGCGGGCGGGGGCTGGAGGTCCCGGACGACGTCCGCGACCTCATCGCGCGCGACGCGGGCGGCGACGCGCGGCGCGCGCTGGCCACCCTGGAGGCGGCCGCCGCTGTCGCGGTGCCGGACGCCGGCGGGCAGGTGACGGTCACGCCGGCGGTGGTCGAGGAGGCCGCCCAGAAGCGCACGCTGCTCTACGACAAGGCCGGGGACGAGCACTACGGCGTCATCAGCGTCTTCATCAAGAGCCTGCGCGGCAGCGATCCCGACGCGGCCGTCTACTGGATGGCGCGCATGATCGAGGCCGGCGAGGATCCGCTGTTCGTGCTGCGGCGGATGGTCATCTTCGCGGCCGAGGACATCGGCGTGGCCGATCCGCGCGCGCTCTCCGTGGCCACGGCGGCGGTCGAGGCGTTCCGGTTCGTCGGCCTGCCCGAGGGGATCCTGCCGATGACCCAGGCGGCCATCTACCTGGCCACCGCCCCCAAGAGCAACACCGCGCTGACGACCTACGCGGCCGCCAAGGAAGACGTCGAGGCTCACGGGGCGCTGCCGGTGCCGCCGCACGTCCGCAGCGGCGGCGGCAAGGCCGGCAAGGCCCTGGGCTGGGGCACCGGCTACCAGTACCCCCACGACTTCGAGGGGCACCACGTCCGGCAGCAGTACCTGCCCGACGCCCTGCGGGGCCGCCGCTACTACGAGCCGTCGGACTCGGGCGCCGAGCGCGCCATCGCCGAGCGGCTGGCCAAGCTGCGCGCGCCCAAGGAGTGACGAGGATGACCTCTTACGTCGCCCTGCTGCGGGGCGTGAACGTCGGCGGCAAGGTCGCCAAGATGGAGACGGTGCGCGGGTCGTTCGAGGCGCTGGGCTTCGGCCAGGTGTCGACCTACGTGCAGAGCGGCAACGTGCTCTTTCACACGAAGGCGGCCGGCGGCGCGGCGCTGGCCAAGAAGATCGCCGCCCGGCTCGAGAAGGACATCGGCTTCGCGCCCGCCGTCCTGGTGCTCTCGGCGACCGAGCTGGCGCGCGTGATCGCCGACAACCCGTTCGCCAAGGAGAAGGGGATCGACCCGACCAAGCTACACGTCACCTTCCTGGACGGTCCCGCGCCGGGCGCCGGGCTCGAGAAGATGAAGGGCTTCGCCTCTTCCCACGAGCGCTTCGTCTGCCGCGGCACCGCGATCTACCTTCACTGCCCGGACGGCTACGGCCGCAGCAAGCTCTCGAACAACGTCTTCGAGCGCGTCCTCGAGGTCGGGGCCACGACCCGCAACTGGAAGACGGTCACGACCCTGGCCGCGCTCGTCGAGAAGAGTCCATGAGCCGGATCCTGCGTGGTGCAGGCGCCGGATGGCGCAGGGGAGCTGGCGCGTCCCGCAGCCGCGAGCACCGGCCGGAGATTACGGACTGGTGATGTTCCGGTAGGCGGCCTGGGTTGTGTCCGCACCACGCGTCGGCGAAGATCGGCCCGCCCCCCCCATGGTGAACCCGGAACAGAAAGCGGATCCCGCAGCCCTCGCGGGGCCCGAGGCGGTGGTCGCTTGGCGGGTGGAGGTCCTGGAGAAGGTCTTCACCTACATGTTCGGGCTGATGACGGCGATCCTGCTGGTCGAATCAGCGCTCAGCTTCCAGAGCCGGCAATGGCACGCGCTCCCGGCGCTGTCCCTGGCGGTGGTCCTTCAGGGTGTCGCTGCCTCTGCCCGCGGCCTGCGGGTTCGGGTGCGGGCCGCCGTCTTCGCGGCGGCGGCGCTGGTCGGACTGGCGATGAGCCTGCCCGTCCTGGGTTTCGGCTTTCCCATTCCGTTCATCGTCGCGGGGCTGACCTTGACCCTGCTCGCGCTGTGCGTGAGCCAGCGGTTCGCCCTGCTGGCGCTGCTCGGGCTGGTCCTGGTCATCCTGGGTTCGGCGCTGGTCGTCTGTTTCCTGCGAACCACGCCGCTGGCGGCGCCGCTCGCCGCCAGCCAGCCGATCCTCGACCCCAACCGCTTCGGCAACTGGATCCGGATCACGGTCATCTTTGCCGCGGTGGGCGCCGCCATGATCGGCGCCGTCGGATTCCTGGTGCGTCGCCTGACCGAGGCGGTGAGCCACAACGCCGGGCTGTTCAGCAGCCTGCAGGAGGCGAGCCGCGACAGGATCCGCGCCCTGGAGGACCGCGAGGTGATGAGCGACAAGATCCGGCGCGCCGACGAGCTGCATGTGCTGGGCCTGCTGTCGGCGACGGTGGCGCACGACTTCAACAACCTCCTGATGGTGATCATGGGGAACGCCGCCGTCCTCAAGCCGGTCCTGGACGATCGAGCCAGGGAAGACCTGGTCGAGATCGAACGCGCCGGCGAGCGGGCGGCCGAGCTGTGCCGCAGCCTGCTGACCCTGGCCGGCGAACGAATCTCGCCCGACGAGATCGCTCAGCTGAACGGGTTGATCGAGGAGGAGCTGCCGCTGCTGCGCAGGTTGGTCACCTCTCGCGTGACCGTCGAGTGGTCCCCGGGCCCGTCGGTCTGGATCAAATGTGCGCGCAAGGAGATGCGGCAGGCCCTGATGAACCTGTGCGCCAATGCCCGGGACGCCATGCCGCGCGGCGGGACGCTGCGCATCGCGACCGCCCGGGTCGGGGGGCTGCGCCCTGGGATGACGTCGGGCGGGCTCGCTCGTCTGACCATCAGTGACGACGGCGTCGGCATGGACGCGGCCACGCGCGATCGGATCTTCGAGCCGTTCTTCACGACCAAGGGGAAGGCCAAGGGCACCGGGCTGGGGATGACGGTGGTCTCCGCGGCCGTCGAAAGGCTGGGCGGATACCTCGAGCTCGAGTCGGAGCCTGGTCGGGGCACGACCTTCACGCTCCTCTTCCCGCTGGCCCGCGAACCGGCCAGAGAGATCGACCCTCCGGCCGCGCCCGCAGCCCGACCCCAGGGGGCCGCGGCCCGGACGGTGCTCGTGGTCGACGACGACGAGGGGGCGCGCAAGGTCCTGGCCCGCTACCTCAAGCGCCACGAATACGCGGTCGTGACCGCCAGCGACGGGCAGGAAGCGCTGGAGCTCTTGAAGGGCGGCCAGAGCGTGGACCTCGTCATCTCCGACGCCGAGATGCCCCGGATGGGCGGGCGCGCGCTGCTGGCCGAGGTCAGCAAGGACCGCCCCGACCTGCCTTTTCTATTTTGCAGCGGCTACTCCGGCGACACCGCCGCCGGCCAGGGCCTGGACGGCCCCCATCGCGCCCTGCTGGTCAAGCCGTTCTCGGAAGACGCCTTGCTGCGGGAGGTCCGCCGCCTGCTCGGCGGCTCGACAACGGGGCCGGCCTGAGCGTCGCCTGGCCTGGGTCTTCCGGAGCGGATTCCGGACCGCGAGCCGCGGCATCCGGCTGAAGTCGCGGTCGGCAGAGAGCAGTTCGCGCACACCGTGGTCGAGCGCGATTGCGGCGATGCGCGCATCATGAACCTTCGCACCCCGAGTGTCGTGGGAGTGGACCAGGTCTTGAGCACGGACCAGTGACTCTCGTCCTCGGCAATGAGCTTCAGGGTCGGCGATTCACGCCAGCGCTCTATCTGCTCCAGCGCGGGATAGGCCTTTGTGCATCTACAGCTCGGCGGTCATCTCGAGCATCGTGCGGCGGAAGCCCATGGCTTCGAAGAAGGCGTGGGCGTCGGGGTTCTTCCAGGCGGACAGCAGGATGACGCGGGGGGCGCCGCGGGCGCGCAGGGCGGCGAACATCTCGGTGACCAGGGCGCGGCCGGCGCCGTGGCGGCGGGCGGACGGGTCGACGTAGAGGTCGTTCAGCTTGCCGCAGGCGTCGAGCAGATCGTTCCAGTTGCGATCCTCGAGCGTGCCGTAGGCGTAGCCGATGATGCGCGCGTCTTCGTCCTCCGCGACCAGGATCAGCGCGCCCTTGCGCTTCAGCTCGCGCGTGAAGAACCAGGCGTAACCATCCTCCAGCGGCTCGACCAGCAGGAAGCGCTGCGGGTCGTAGCGGTGGTGCAGGCGGACCAGCTCGGCCGCCAGGCGGGAGACCGCCGGCAGGTCGGCGGCGCGGGCGGGGCGGATCTGCATGGGCCGGCGCCTAGTCCTCGGGATCGGCGATCTCGACGCGGTTGCGCCCGGCCGCCTTGGCGGCGTACATCGCGGAGTCGGCCAGCCGCAGGAACGTGCTCTCGCGGTGGCGCTGCGAGCCGCCCGGGCCCAGGTGATCGCGGTAGGACGCCACCCCGATCGACGCGGTGATGCGCGGGGGCGGCTGCGGCAGCGGCGTCCGGCGCAGCTCGGCCGGCTGCAGGTCGAAGAAGATCGCGTTGCCGATGGCCTTGCGCAGGGTGTCGGCGGTCTGCTCGGCCCGCGTCAGGTCGGCGCCCGGCAAGATCACCACGAACTCGTCGCCGCCGTAGCGGGCCACCAGCGCCGCCGGCGGCACGTGCTCGGCCAGCAGGCGCCCCACCTTCTGCAGCGTCCAGCTTCCCGCCAGGTGGCCGAACTGATCGTTCACCGACTTGAAGTGGTCCAGGTCGATGAACAGCATGGCCAGCTCGGTCCCCTCGCGGTCGGCGTGCGCGATCTCCTCGCTGAGGCGGGTGTGGAAGTAGCGGCTGTTGGCCAGCCCGGTCAGGTCGTCCATGCGCGCCTGCGCCCGCGCGCGGATTGCGTCCAGCGCGTTCTGGATCGACGACGAAATGTAGGCCGCGAAGATCCGGAGCAGCTCCTTGTCGCGGGGCGTGTAGGGCGTCCCCGAGCGCCGGTTGGCCAGCTGCAGGATCCCGCAGATCGATTCGCCCACCACGATCGGCACGCCCACCAGCGACCGGATCGATCCGATGTGGTCGGTCAGCGACAGCAGCGGATCGTCCGGATCCAGACGGTCGGTCTGGGCAGGTCGTCCGGTGGTGTAGACGCGCCCCGAGAACCCGCGGTCGCTGGGGAGCCGTTTGCCGACCACGCTCTGGATGCTGGGGCCGAACGCGGCGATGTACGTCAGCCGCGGGGCGGGCGCGCCGTGCAGCTTGGCGCGCGGATCGTCCAGCAGGATGCCGCCCAGCTCGCTGGGGACGAAGTCGTTGGCGCGCTCGAGGATCTCGCGCAGCGTGCCGTCCAGGCGGACGTCCCAGTGCTCGGTGTCCTGGTCGCGCCGCACGCGCACGAAGAACCGCGCGATCTCCTCGGGCGACAGCGTGTAGATCGGCCCGGGCGGGATGACCGGGGTCGGCACCGACATCTCGTCGGTCCGGAAGCGTGGAACGGCGCCAGCTGAAGGAGGGTCTTGCTCGGGCATCCCCCTAATAGGTTACACGACGTTGGCGGCCTCTGGATCGAACGTCGTGCGGTAAGCGGCCCGCAGCCGGACGCGACGCTCGAGATCGGCGATGACGATCTCGGAGGCGTCGACGCCGTACAGCTCGTGGATGGCGTGTAGGCCGCCCGGCGTGAAGACGTTCAGCTCCAGGATGCGATCGCCCACGATGTCGACGGCCACGAAGGTCAGGCCGTCGGCCAGCAGGCGAGGGCGCAGGATGTCGCAGATCCGCGCCTCAACGGGGCCGAAGTCGCACTTCCCCCGCACCGAGCTCCCGGGCTTGGCCCCGTTGCCCGCCGCCACCGCCCGCCGCCGGTAGATCGCCACCCGGTCGCCCACCCGGATCGGCTCGGCGTTCAGCAGCAGCAGCCGCTTCTCGCCCTGCTCGGCCTCGGGCAGGTACTCCTGGGCCAGGGCGTAGCCCTCCTTGGTGACGGCCGCGATCATCTGGTTGAGGTTCGAGACCTGGCGGCGCCGCAGGTAGAAGACGTGCTCGCCGCCCCGCGGGGCCAGCGGCTTCAGCACGGCCGGCCCGTCCAGCGCCTTCACGAAGGCCTTGAGGCGCGCCTTCGAGCGCGAGACCAGCGTCCGCGTCCGCACGTCGGCCGGGAAGTCGGACAGGTACATCCGGCTGCCGGCCCGGCGCAACCCCTCGGGATCGTTGACCACCAGCGTGCCTGCCAGCCGCAGCCGCCACCCGAAGTCGATGAGCGGCGCGCCCGGACGCCCTTCGCCCTCGTGCAGCGGGTTGTAGCGCAGGAAGACGACGTCGAAGCTCCCCAGCGTGTCCTCCTCGACCACCGCCTCGTCCGAGGCCAGCGCCCGCGAATACGCGCCCGGGTCGGCGTAGTCGCCGGCGCGGACGCGGGTCGTGGTGGCCAGGATGTTGTTGTCGTCCAGGAACGACAGGTCGTCGACCGAGACGAAGCGGACGTCGTGCCCGCGGCGGTGCGCCGCCAGCGCCAGGTAGATGCCGGTGAAGGTGGCCGCTTGCGCGCGGACGTCGGCCACCACGAAACAGATGCGCATCCTGCTCCGCCTACTCCGCTCGCGACTTGCCGAACGCCTGTCCGTACCGCCTGAGGATGTCGGCCAGCCGGTCCAGCGGCAGCGCCGGCGCGAGGTGGCCGGACTGGCCGCGCATCTCGTCGCTCATGCACAGCGCGTTGACGATCGCCTCTTCGGTGCACTCGACCACCGCTTCGTAGAGCGGGTCGCAGGCCTCGTCGAGCAAGACGGTCAGGGTGGCCGTCATCTTGGTCGTCTTTTGCGGCACCTTGTTGGTGGTCGAGAAGGCCACGATGATCTCGCCTGAGCCGTGGGCCGCGAACGAGCCGGTGCGGCCGATCCCGAGCGCCGCCCGCTTGCACAGCCGGACCAGCTGCGACGACAGCAGCGGCGTGTCGGTGGCGATGACCACGATGATCGACCCGGCGTTCCGCTCGCGCCGCGGCTCCGAGAACAGCGGCTCCAGCACCTCGCCCACCGGCGCGCCGTCGACCCGCAGCGAGCGCATCACGCCGAAGTTCGACTGGACCAGGACGCCGACGGTGTACTCGTCCCCTTCGACGGCGACCCGGCGCGAGCTGGTTCCGATGCCGGCCTTGAAGTCACAGGTGACGAGCCCGGTCCCGGCGCCGACCGACCCCTCGGCCACCCGGCCGCCGGTGGCGTGCTCGATGGCGCGGTAGACGTGCTCCGAGCGGACGTGCCGGCCCACCGCGTCGTTCAGCCACGAGTCATCGCACTCGCCGACCAGCGGGATGACGACGTCGTCCTCGCCTCCGATGGTGGGCCACTTCTTGGTCATCCACTTGACCGCCGCGTCGGAGACCTTGCCCACCGCCATGGTGTTCGTGAGCAGAATGGGCGTCTCCATCAACCCCCATTCCTGGACCTGCGTGATGCCGGAGACCTCGCCCGCGCCGTTCAGCACGAATCCCCCGGCGACCACCCGGTTGTCGAAGACGGAGCTGTTCGGCAGGATCGCGGTGACGCCCGTGCGCACCGGGCCTTTTCCGACCTCGAGCGGGCCTTCGCCCTCGATCAGCGTGCTGTGGCCGACGCGCACGCCCGCCACGTCCGTGATGGCGTTGTACGGGCCGACCGGGAAGCGGCCGATCGAGAAGCCCAGCTCGCGGAGGCGCGCTCTCATTCTGACGGCGTGGTCGGCAGCGGGGGAAGCAACACGACGGGCCCCGGTGTGGCGCCTTCGGGTGCGGTGGCGGGCGTTCCGTTGGTGCCGGTTGGCTTGACCTGCTCGGCCCTGGCCTCGCGGCGCTTCTCGCGCAGCCGCTTGAGGCCCCCTTCCAGGATCTCGCCGATCAGCGTGCGGTACTCGATGCCGGCGGCCTGGGCGATCAGGCAGAGATCCGAATAGCCCGGCGTCAGCCCGGGCAGCGGGTTCACCTCGATGACATAGATGTCCCCCTTGGGGGTGACGCGCAGGTCGACGCGCGCGACATCGCGGCAGTCGAGTGCGGCGAAGGTCTCGCGGCAGACCCGCTCGATCGCCTTCAGCTCGGTGGGGGTCAGCTGGGCCGGGCACTGGTAGGCGACGTGCTTTTCCCACTCCTGCTTGATCTGGAAGTCGTAGACCGGCCGCGGGTTCGCCTTGTCCTTGAAGAGGATCTCCATGGGCGGCAGCACGCGCGGCCGGCGGTCGCCGAGCAGGCCGACCGTGAACTCGCGCCCCGGGATGTAGACCTCGATCAGCGCGGGCTGGCGGTAGCGATCGATGAGCTCGCGTACCACGGCGCGCAGGCCGTCCTCGTCGTCGACCACCGACGCCGACGCGCTGACCCCCTTGGACGAGCCCTCCTGGTTCGGCTTGACGATCAGCGGGAACTTGAGCTTGGACGACAGGCGCTCGCGCCCGGTCTCCATCACCTGGAACTCGGCGGTCAGGATCCCGTGCTGCAGCAGCACGCGCTTGGATAGCGCCTTGTCCAGCGCGATCGACAGCGTGGCGGCGTCGGATCCCGTGTACGGGATCCCCATCAGCTCGCACAGCGCGGGGACCGCCGCTTCGCGGTTGCGGCCCGCCACGCCCTCGGCGATGTTGAACACCAGGTCGACCGGCGTCTGCATCAACTGCCGCGGCAGCTCGGCGGTGGCCTCGAACAGCATCACCTGGCCGTAGCTCTCCAGCGCCTCTTGAATCGCGTCGATCGTCTCGGGCGCGTCGTACTCCGCCTCGGCGTCGTTGCCGCTCTTCGAGTCGACGCGCTTGACGTTGAACGTGAACCCGATGCGCAGCGGGTCGGCCGGACGCCGCTTGCGCGCGCCCGGCTTGACCACCAGCCCCTGCCGGCGGGCCGCGCTCTCGACGATGGCGTGCAGCGTCTCGCCATAGTCCAGCCCCTCGCGCGCCGACGCCGCGAACAGGCTGGCGCCCGGCTCCAGCGAGGGCAGGGCGTTCACCTCCAGCAGATAGATGCGCCCGTCCTCGCCGATGCGGAAGTCGATCCGGCCGACGTCGCGGATCCCCAGCGCCCGGACCGCCATCTTCGAGATGGCCCGCAGCCGCGACACCACGTCGCGCGGCTGATCGGGCGGGCAGCGCACGGCCACGCGGCTGGCGTCGGCCGACTTCAGCCGGTAGTCGTACAGGTTGAAGCGGCTGCGGGCGGGCGGGTCGACCACGTAGTCGACCGGCAGCAGCACGCCCTCGTCGCCGCGCCCTTCCAGGAACGGGACGGTCACGTCGGTGCCGGCCACGAACTCCTCGACCAGCACGCCGGTCGGGTAGGCGCGCAGCGCCCGCGGCAGAAGCTCGCTGAGCGCGCGCGCGTCACGCACGACCGCGTCATCCGCGATCCCCTTGGACGAGCCTTCGTAGTTGGGCTTGACGATCACCGGCAGCGCCAGCCCCAGCGTCCCCGGGTCGCGCATCCGCCGGTATTCCTCGGGCGTCAGCAGGACCGCTCGAGGCGTGTCGATGCCGCGCTTGCCCAGGACCAGCTTGGTCAGCCACTTGTCCAGCGTGACGGTCAGGACGTACGCGTCCGAGCCGGTGTAGGGGAAGCCCAGCTCCTCGAACAGCGACGGGTAGAAGGCCTCGCGGGTCCGCCCGCGCCGCCCCTCGGCGTCGTTGAAGATCAGATCGGGGCCGTATGATTCGATGCGCGCGGCCAGCCGCGACGCCGGGCCCGTCACCTCGATCTTCTCGACCTCGTGTCCGCCGGTGCGCAGCCCTGCCGCGATGGCGTCGACGGTCTCGACGGAGTCGAACTCGGCCTCGTCTTCGCTGTCAGTCAGGCGGAGGTTGTGCGTGAACGCTATTCGCATGGCTTTCCAGCTCGGTTGACGATCACCCTAACAGGATTCCGCCGCGGCCGCCGAGCGCCTCTGCGACCTTTTCGCCCAACTTCTTCAGGTCGTCGCTGGGACGGACGAGGTAGGCGTCGACGCCGGCCGCGAACGCCTCCTGCACGGAGTCGTAAGAAGGGTAGGCGGTGTAAAGCACCGACGCACAGTGCGGAAGGATCTGCTGGGCGTGCTCGATGACCCGCAGCCCCGACACGCCGGGCAGGTGGCGGTCGGCCAGCACCAGGTCGAACTGGTTGCTCTTCAGCAGCGTCAGCGCCTCCTCGCCGTCCTTGGCCGCGGTCACGTGGTGAGCCTTGCCCAGGTAGTCCGCCAGCAGCTGGCGCCGCTGACCTTCCAGTTCGACCAGCAGCACGCGACCGGATTTTCCGCCGGTGCTGGGCGGCTTGCGCCGCGCCAGCTGCTCGTCGCGGCGCGACAGCGCGCGACGGATCCGGAAACGCAGATCGTCGACGTCGCGGATCGGCTTCTCGATGTAGTCCAGCGCGCCGACGTCCATCGCCTCGATCGCCGAATCGTACGAGCTGTATCCGGTGATGAGGACGATGGCCGGCGCCGGGTTCAGCTTGCGCGCCTCGCGCAGCACGTCCAGTCCGGAGGCGCCCGGCAGGTTCTTGTCGGTCAGCACCAGATCGAACCGGCGCTTGCGCATGAGATCGATCGCCTCCTCGGCAGAGGCCGCGGTGGTGACCCGGAAGCCGCCGCGCCGGAGCGCCTCGCGCAGCACCGTGAGCACCACCGCCTCGTCGTCGACCACCAGCACCTCGTGGCCGGTCGGCACCACCGCCGCGTGCGGCCGCGAGGTGGCCGCGTCGGCGATCAGGCGCGCGTCCACGTCCCGGCCGGGGGAGGGCGCGCGCGCTCGCTCGACCCCGACCAGCACGCCGTGCCGCGCCAGCGCCTCGACGATGCGCACGCCCGCCGCCTCGCCGTGCCGCCGGGCTGCGGCCGACGCCGCCACCCGTCCGACCAGATCGGACGCGCTGCGGGGCAGGTAGGCGCGGGCGCCCGCGTAGATCGCGGTGGCCACCCGCTCGGGAGAAGGCTGCGCGTCAATCACCACCAGGGCCGCGCCCGCGCCGCGCCGCCGGGCTTCTCCCAGGCGCGCCTCGATCTCGAGGCCGGCGGGGACGTCCACCACCACGGCGTCCGGGACCGCCGCCTCGCTGTGTGCGCCGGCCGCCCTCGCCAGCCCCTCGTCGCCCAGCACGACGATGGCCGGATCTTGCCGCGCCTCCCGGGCCAGCTCGTCGAGCGTGGACGCCAGCGCCGGGTGGGACCGGCGAAGCTCATCCTGGACCCCGGCGAACGCGTTCAGGACCAGCTGCCCGCGCGTGCGGGCCCGGCGGAACCCCGCCAGACGTTTGACGTGGGCCCGCACCAGCGCCTCGACCTCGGGGAGGGGCCGGGGCAGCACGGCGGCCACCTCGCGGGCGAAGGCCTGCCCCGTGCGCGCGGGATCTCCGTCACCGATCAGGACGACGTCGGTAAAAGGCCGAAGCTCGCGCGAGGCGGCCAGCGGGTCACGGCCGCCGGCGGATTCGACGCGGGCGTCCAGGTCCAGGATTGCGAGATCGAAGGATTCGTCCGCCAGCCGCCCCAGCGCGTCCGAGAGCGAGGTCACCTCCAGGACGAACCCCTCGCTGGTCAGGGCGGTACCCACACGCTCGCGCTCCTCGCGATTCGCGAGCGCGACCAGAAAGCGCTCCTGCCCGCCGCGCGCAGCGTTCCGGAGGGCCTCGAGCGGCCCCTGCGGACCATCGGCGTCAGCCATCGAGCGGCGAGATTCTACCTCACGGGGATCCATCACAGAGGGCTTTGCTGCAAATGAAGAACGGTCTCGGCCTGAGCCCCTCTCATATCCGGTGCAACGGGGGTTGGTCCGTGAGAAAATTGAGCTTAGGTAGTTCGAGAGGGGCCGGATGTCGGAGCGCGACCTCACTGCGATAGACCGAGACCGCGTCGCCGAATGGGACGGCGCAAGCCTGAAGCGCACCGAACGTCCAGGCGAGCCGTCGCGCGGCGGCGTCGCGGCCTGGGTCGGCGCCCGCATCGAAGGGGCGGTCGCGCGCGTGGTCGACATCTATGCGCGCCCCAGCGCCAGGGGCGGCGCGGCCGATCCCGAGGTCGCCCTGGCCCGGACCGGCGGCGCGATCGCGCGCTGGATCTCGTTCCCGCGCGGTGTGCGTGTGGCCACGGCGGCCACGTCGTCAGCCGCCGCCGCGCTGGCCGCCTGGGGGATGCTGGCCATGGCGGCGAACGACCTGGGGATCGCGGCGGCGGCGGCCGGCGCGGCCACGGCGCTCTCGGCCGCGTGGGGGCCGCTGGGCGTGAGCATGGCGGGCCGGATCCACCGACTGGTGGCGCGTCATCGCCTGCACCGCATCTTCGAGCTGCGGGGGATCCCCGATGCGCGCGCGGTTGCCGTGCGCGGCGTCGTGATCGCGCGCCGCACGGCGCTGACCGCGCTGGAGGGGCGTTCCGCCGTCTGGTCCCTCACGCGCTTCCGTCGCGGGAGCTGGCTGTCCCGCAGCTTCTTCCACGAGACCGCCTTCGACTTCTTGCTCGACGACGGCTCGGATGAACCGATCTGGGTCGAGGTGGCGGGCGGCATGCTGCTGGATCCGTTCCCGTCCGAGCAGCGGGTGCAGTTCCACAACACGACGCTGCTCGAGATCGATCACCCGTTCCTGACCCGGCTCCGCCTGGATCAACGCGAGCTGTGGGCGTCCGAGATCGACATCCAGCCGGGCGACACGATCGAGGTCGTCGGCCGGTTGTCACGCCGCCTGGATCCGACGGCGCGGTCGTCGTCGGGGCGTGAGCCGCCGCACCGCCGCACGTTGCAGTCCGGGATGCGTGTGCCCGTCCTGATCCGGAAGCTCAAAGGACACGATCCGGCGCTGGCGCGCGTGCGGCGTGTCCTCGCGCACGATCCGCCGGCCCTGACGCCCGGCGAGCCGCCTCTCCGGAAGTTCTGAGCCGGCGCGCGCGCGATCGTCTAAGCTGGCAGCGGCTTTGCACTCATTCCCGGTCGTGGCGGGCCGAATCGGCCCCCCGGGGTTTGCACATGAACAAGCTGCTCACCGTTATCGTTGGCTTCACTGTTCTTCTCGTTCACACCGCGGCGCAGGCGCAACAGGTCGGTCCCAGCCCGCAGGACTACCCACCCGTGTACGCGCCTCCTCCCGGCTACGTGTCGCCCACCTATGGGGCGCCGCGCCCGTACTCTGCGCCGCCGGCTTACGCGCCGCCGCCGGCTTACGCGCCGCCGCCGCCTTATCGTTATGCGCCGCCCTACCGCTATGCGGCGCCGGTCTACTATCCCGCGCCAGCGCGCGATCCGCTCGATCGTCCGTTCACGCTGGGCGGCGGCATCGGGTTTGGTGGTCTGCTGTTCGATGATGCGGTCACCGGCAACCACCTTCACCAGAACGGGTTCGCCTACACTTTCCGGCTGGGGTTCGGCCTGCGGCCCGGCGTGCAGTTGCTGTGGGACGTCGAGGGGGCGATCGCCGAGACGGACACGTCGACCTTCTCCCAGACCGCCAACCTGCTCGCGCTGCAGGTCTTCCTGACGCGCCGCCTGTTCGTGAAGGGGGGCCTGGGCGTCGCCGACGCCACCCAGGACAAGCTGCCGACCCTGTGGGGTCCTGCCGCGATGGGCGGCATCGGCTTCGAGCTGGTGCAGGGCTGGAACTGGTCGTTCGACGTCGAGGCCACCGCCACCGGCGCCCGCTTCACCAGCAACGGCAACGACCAGACCTGGACCAACTGGTCCCTGGTCAACTTCGCCCTGAACTTTTTCTAGGGCTAAAGCGGGGCGCCGCCGGCGGCGAAGATCGGGTCGAAGGCTTCGAGGACCGGGTGACCTATCGACCCTGGGGTGTTGGGATAGCCCAGCGCCCACAGGGCGGTGGCCGCGGTGTCGACGGTGCTGATGGGGGCCGCGATCTTGTGGCCAGCGCGGACGCCCGGGCCCCAGGCAATCCAGGGGATCAAGCGGTCCTCCTTGATCTTGCCCGAGTGGTTGTGGCCGTGGCCGCCGTGGTCGGCGGACAGGATGAACAGCGTGTCTTGGTCCAGGCCCGACGTCGCAACGGCGTCCAGCAGGACCGCCAGGCACTTGTCGGTGTGGCGCACGGCCTCGAGCTGCTGGCCGGACATCCAGCCGTCGTGGTGTCCGGACTCATCCGGATCCGAAAAGTGGATGAACTCGATCTGCGGGCGCTTGTCGACCAGGTACTTGGTCGCTTCGTCGACCACCTTCTTGCAGTAGTAGCCGGGGCGCGAAAACATGTCGACCGACCCGGGGTGCGCGATGTGCTCCAGCTTGCGCTTGCCGACGAACGCGGCGGCGGTCCCGCCGTGCTGCTCGGCGACGTCGAAGATCGTCGGCACCTGGATCCAGCCTCGGTCTCGGTGCCACGAGTTCCAGTACAGCCCGTGCTGTTTGACGTCGAAGCCGGACAGCATCGCCGCGTGCGAGGGCAGGGTCGACGCGCGCCGGATCGTACGCGCCGTCAGCGAGTAGGCGGCGCGCTTCATGATCCCCTGGTGGACCGGCGGCAGTACGCTCATCAGCGCGTCGGGGCGCAGGCCATCCTCGCTGATGATCACGACGTGCTTGTAGTGGCCGTGGTCGGCGGCGGGCGCGGGGGTCGGGCGGGGCGGCGGCGCGGGCTGAGCGACGGGCGCCGGCGCGGGCGCGGCGGCCGGTGGAGGCGCAGCCGGCTGAGCCGCCGGGTGACGCTTGCACGCACCCATCGGCAGAGTCATCGCCAGCGCCATCACCCAGATACGGGGGCGCGACCACCTCGGCCGATTGGCTTGCGTGTTTTCCAATTTGTCTTAACCTTGCGCCATCAGAACGACTAAACGGGGGAACCCTGAGAGGGCTCCCGCCCCTTCCAGCGAAGGGCTCGGCTGGGCGGAGCCCAGCTCCGCCCACGCACTTTGTCCGCGGCCGGCGCAGCCCTGCGCCGCCGTCTTTCGCTTCCTGGCCCTCGGTCTGTGTGTCGGCTTGCTCGGCTGTGCCCACGTCGAGCCGTCGCCCTGCGCGAGCGACAGGGACTGCAAGCTGAACCGGCTCTGCGACGCAGGTCGTTGCGTCTGGCCGGTCGACAGCGAGCACGCGCTGCCCTCGCCGCTGGTCCAGAACGGGACGGCGCTGCCGCTGCCCCAGTACGCCATCGAGCCGGCGCAGGCGATGTTCCGCTTCGGCGCGACCCACCGGGGGCGGTCGCCTTTCAGTCTGCCGGCGAACAAGCCGACCATCTGGTGGGCGTTCCAGACGGCCGGTCCCATCGTCTCGTCCCCGGCCATCGCCAGCGACGGGTCGGTGCTGATCGGCTCGCAGGACGACCGGCTATACGACGTCGCCCGCGACGGGGCGCTCAAGTGGTCGTATGCGACGGGGGACATCATCTTCAGCTCGCCCGCCGTGGCACACGACGGCACGATCTATATCGGCTCCGACGACGATCACCTTTACGCGCTTGCTCCCACCGACGGGAAACCGCGCTGGGCCATGCAGCTCGGCGCCTGCCCCCAGAGGGTCGGTATCGGTCCCGAGGCGAGCCGGTGCGACATCGACGCCGGTCCGACCATCGGTCCGGACGGGGTCATCTACACCGGAGGGGACGGCGTGTACGCCATCAATCCCGACGGGACCCTGCGCTGGCGGTTCACCACCAACGGGCACGTCTCCTCGGCCCCGGCGCTGTTGCCCGACGGAACGGTCGTGGCGGGCAGCCAGGACAACGAGGTCTATGGGCTGACGCCCAGCGGCCAGAAGAAGTGGGACTTCCACGCCGGGGCCGACGTCGAGCCGGCCCCCGCCATCGGCGACGACGGCACCATCTACATCGGGTCCGACGACCACAAGCTCTACGCGCTGGGGCCTGACGGCCTGTTGCGCTGGGCCTTCACGACGGGCGGCGACGTTCGCTCGTCGGCGGCCATCGGCAACGGCATCATCTATGTCGGTTCGTTCGACGCTCAACTCTACGCCGTCCGTCTGGACGGCACGCTGGCCTGGTCGTTCCGGTCCGGCGATCGCATCGTGTCGTCGCCTCTGGTCGACGCGCATGGGGCAGTCCTGTTCGGCTCGCAGGACGATCGCCTCTACTGTCTCGAGCCGGACGGCCATCTCCGCTGGTCCGTCGAGCTGGGCGGCGACGTCGACAGCTCGCCGGCGCTGGCGGCGGATGGCACCATCTTCGTCGGCTCCGACGATCACAAGCTCTATGCGCTGCGCGCGCCGAGCTCGGTCCCGTCCGCGGCCGGCAAACCCTGAAAGAAAGAAACATGGTTCTTCCGAATCCACACATTGGCCCGACCACGGTCGGCCTGCCGGTCCGCACGTTGACCGGCCGAATCAAGATTCACCCGGTCGGGTACGGCTTCGTCGTCCCCGACGACAAGTCCGAGGACGTCCACATCTCGCCGCCCAACCGCGGCGCGGCCATGGACGCCGACACCGTCGAGATCGAATCCTGGATGGGCCCGCGGGGCCTGGAGGGGCGGGTCCTGCGCGTCATCGAGCGCGGCCGCGCCAAGGTCACGGGCCAGATCGTGCGGCGCGGGCGGCAGCAGATGCTGCAGCCGGATGACCCGCGCATCTCCGGGCTGGTCGGCCTGTCCGGTCCGACCCTGGGCGCCAAGGAGGGGATCGCCGTCGTCGCCGAGATCACCCGCTACCCGGACGTCCCGGATGGTGCGATGGAGGCGGCGGTCCTGAAGATCCTGGGCGACCCCGACGACCCGCGCACCGAGGTCGAGAAGGTGCTGGCCATCGCCGACGTCGACGAGGCCTTCCCCGACGAGGTCGAACGAATCGCGGCCGGCTTCGGCGACACGCTGTCCGATCGCGATCGCGACGATCGCACCGACCTGCGCCACGTCCCGTTCACCACCATCGATCCCGAGACGGCGCGCGACTTCGACGACGCGGTCGCCATCGAGAAGCTGCCGCACGGCGGGTCGCGCCTGTGGGTGGCCGTCGCCGACGTGTCTCACTACGTCCGCGAAGGCTCGCCCATCGACGTGGAGGCCCGGCGCCGCGGCTGCAGCATCTACCTGCCCAACCGGGCCATCCCGATGCTGCCCGAGCACCTGTCGGGCCGCATGTGCTCGCTGGTTCCCGAGGAGGATCGGCTGGCCATGGTCGTGCGGATCGACATCGATCGCCAGGGCCACATCGGCGAGCGCGACTTCTGCGCGGCGGTGATCCACTCGAAGGCGCGGATGGACTACCCCGGCGTGGCCGCGGCCCTGGGCGGCGACACCCGCGGCAAGCGGCGCAAGTACGAGCCGTTCTTGCCGGCGTTGCGGGCGATGGACTCGCTGGCCCGGCAGCTGCGCGCCGCGCGCCTGGGCCGGGGCGCGCTGGACTTCGACCTGCCCGAGCCGTTCGTCGAGCTGGATCACGACGACCCGCGCCTGGTGCGGGCCATTCGCAAGTCGCGGCGCGATCCCGGCGAGCGCCAGGCCTATTCGATGATCGAGGAGTTCATGCTGGCCGCCAACGAGGCCGTGGCCAGCAGCTTCCAGGAGCGGGGCGAGGACACGCTGTGGCGGATCCACGACGCCCCGGACCGGACGCGCGTCGAGGAGTTCGCCATCCTGGCCGAGCACTATGGCATCGCGGTCGACGTCGACGAGGCGCGGACGCCCAAGGGGCTGAAGAAGGTGCTCGATCGGTTCCGCGGCCACGCCGCCGAGAAGGCGCTGTCGTTCCAGTTGCTGCGGTCGCTGAAGCAGGCGACCTACGACGTCGTCAACATCGGGCACTTCGGCCTGGCCTCGGCCGACTACCTGCACTTCACCTCCCCGATCCGCCGGTACCCGGACCTGGTCGTTCACCGGCTGCTCAAGGCGCGGCTGGCGACGCTGGGGCGGCCGGCCGGCGGCTTCAAGCCGGGGGCGACCACCACCGACCGGCCCTCGCTGCAGAAGATGGCGGCCGATTCGTCCTTTGCCGAGCGACAGGCCATGGAGGTCGAGCGCGAGGTGATCGACCTCTATCGCGCGTTCTTCCTGCGCGACCGCGTGGGCGACACCTTCGAGGGCACCATCTCCAGCGTGACCGGCTTCGGGGTCTTCGTGCAGGTCGACGATCCGTTCGTCGAGGGGTTGATCCGCATCGACCAGCTGTCGGACGACTACTACAACTACGACGAGGCGGCCTGCCGCCTGGTCGGCCGCCGATCGGGCCGGGCCTTCGCGCTGGGCGACAGCGTGAAGGTCGAGGTCCAGTCGGTCAGCGTGGTGCGGCGCCAGGTCGACTTTGCCCTGGCCGATCACATGTCGCGGCAGCGGGCGGCGCACGGCGACCGGCCGCGGCGGCGTGACCGCCGCCGCGAGCGCGGCAAGGAGCAGCACCGGGCCGAAAGCCATCGGCGCGGCGATCGACGAAGCAACCAGCCGCGTGGTAAGCCGAAAAGAAAAGGCCGCCGATGACCATCCGCGAGAAGCTGGAAGACGACGAGGAACGGGTCCTCTCCCGCTTCGCGCAGAAGAGCCGGGCCAGCCAGGGGCGCGACCGCCCCGAGCCGCCCGATCCGGTGCGCCCGATCTTCCAGCACGATCGCGATCGGATCATTCATTCCAAGGCCTTCCGGCGGCTGGCCGGCAAGACGCAGGTCTTTCTCGCCCCCGAGGGCGACCACTACCGGACCCGCATCACCCACACGCTGGAGGTCGCCCAGATCGCGCGCACCGTGACGCGCGCCCTGGGCCTGAACGAGTCGCTCACCGAGGCGGTCGTGATGGGCCACGACCTGGGGCACACCCCGTTCGGGCACGCCGGCGAGAAGGTGCTGGCCAAGCTGATGCCGGGCGGCTTCCACCACGTCAAACAGTCGCTGCGCGTCGTCGAGGTGCTGGAGAACGAGGGGCAGGGGCTGAACCTCTCGGTCGAGGTGCGGGACGGCATCCTCAAGCATTCGAAGGGGAAGGGGCACATCATCTCGGACAACGCGAACCTGATGGCGATGACGCTCGAGGGTCAGATCGTGCGCATCGCCGACATCGTCGCGTATGTGAACCACGACCTGGACGACGCGGTCCGCGGCAAGGTGGTCGACCCCACCACCGTGCCGGAGGCGATCCTGAAGACCCTGGGACGCACCCACAGCGAGCGGATCTCCCGGATGGTGAACGACATGGTGTCGGCGTCCAAGCTCGAGGAAAAACGGCAGATTCGCATGACCGACGAGGTGCTGGACGCGCTGATCGCGCTGCGCGACTTCCTGTACGAGGCGGTCTACGAGCGGCCGCTGATCCGGGGTGAGTTCGAAAAAGCCCAGCGGATCATCAGCGAGCTCTGGGCCTACTTCCACACCCATCCCGACGAGTTCCGCGCCCATCACTGGCCGAAGGGGATTCCGGAATCCGAAGACCTGTCGCGCGCGGTCGGGGACTTCATCACCGGAATGACCGACCGGTACGCGCTGCGGGTCTACGAGGAATATTTCTTGCCGCGTCGATGGGAAGTCTACTGAAAGGACACTTACTCTGACGGGGCGTGATCCGCGGCGCTGACGTTACATACAATATGCGTCGACGAAACCCCCCGTTTACCGACGGCGGCCTACTCTTGAGTCGTTCACCAGACTCATCGGTGACGGTTCTCGGATCATGCGCATCGCCGGTTCTGGATTGCGGGCCATTGTCGTCACCCTGGACCCAGGGCGCAGTCAGGCACGGGCCGAATCTCCCGCGACTCTGTTGCGGGCCCTCGGTCACGAGGTGACGACCATCGGATACGATCTCGCCGAGCTCGACACGCGGCCCACGGCCGCTGACGTCGCGGTCGTCGAGGCAGGTGAGCACCTGGAGATAGGTCGCCACGCCATCAAGCGGTTGCGCCAGCGCCCCGACATGGTGGCGACCCGCATCCTGCTCTGCCTGGACGTGGCCCGGGTCTCCGGCCTCGACCCGGAGATGGGGGCGGATGACTTCATCCTGATCCCCATCAGCTCGGACGAGATGGCGGCTCGGCTGCGGCAGCTTCAGGCGCGCGACAAGCGGCCCGGGGCGCCGCTGCAGGTCCGCTACGGCCACATCGTGCTGGACTGCGAGATGCGCCAGGCCTACGAGGGGGGCCGCTCCCTGGGTCTGACCCCCTACGAGTTCCAGCTGTTGCGGTTCCTGGCCGATCGCGTGGGGCGTGTCTTCACGCGGCAGGAGCTGCTGTCGCGCGTCTGGGGCTACCGGCACGTGGGGCGCGTCCGGACGGTCGACACGCACGTCCTGAACCTGCGCGCCAAGCTGGGCGATCTGGGCGAGCGCCTGCAGTCGGTGCGCGGCATGGGCTACAAGCTCCAGCGCGCCGACGTCCCGATCGAGGGCCCGGCCGCCAGCGCGGGCTGAGAGCGGGGACCCCACCCGCCGAGCCTGCGGCTCGTCGGCCTCCCCGCTTCGCGGAGAGGCACGGAACGTCTGGACCCCGCCCGCGAAGCGGGAGGGGTCGGCACCGTAGGTGCCGGGGGAGGGCGCGCAGGTGCTACGTCGCCGTGGGGGGGAGTCTCGCGCGGATCATGCGGGCGCGGCGGAGGCGGAAGCAGATCTTCGAGACGTCGAACGAGCCCATGCGCAGCCGGCGCACCACGTCGCGCACGCTGCGGCGGCCGTCGATCTCGTCCAGCACGGCCAGCTCCTCGCGGGTCAGGGTTCCGCGTGGCAGCTCGTCGATCTTCGTCTCGTTGCGCACGAACACCTCGTCGAAGGTCGAGATCTCGCGCTCGATCACGCGCCACTCCTCGATGCGCCGGTAGCCTTCCAGCAGCATGCGGTCGACGTGGATCTGCAGCGCGGCCTCGCGGGCCGCGGGGCCGGCGTCGGCGTTGCGGCGGAAGTGGAAGAAACCGCTGGGCCAGCGCAGCGTCTCGTAGGCCAGCTCCGACGTCTGGCGAAGCAGCGCCCGGGTGAGGGCGTCCCGCGACACCAGGCCGCGCGCCACCAGATCGGCCCCGAACAGCGGCAGGGGTCCGGGCATCCGGGCCCGCTCCTCGAGCACGGCCGCCAGCACTTCGGGGCCGGCCTCCCCGGTCTCGACCACGAAGCGCCCCAGCATCAGATCCTCGGACACGCCCGCGGCGTTGCCGAAGTCGATGCGGCCACCCCGGAACGTCAGGTCGACCCGCGCGTGGGTGGCGGCGTTCAGCACGCGCAGGACGCCGGTCTGTCGCTGCTCCGCCAGGAGCTCGAACACCTGCCCCATCGGGATGGCGTCCAGGTCGCCGGCCAGCGCGTAGCCGAGGGCGGCGAACGCGCGCGCCTCGGTCAGCCCGCCCGGGGTCGGTGGGGCCAGCGGCTCGCGAGCCGTCGCGGGCGCGCCCCGGCCGGCGACCCGCGTCGCCACCGCCTGCAGCGCGTCGGGCGAGAAGGGCTTGCCGATGCTGTCGACCAGGTTGCTCAGCCGTGCGAAGCGCGCCTCGAGGTCGGCGGCCTGGCCACGCGTCGTCATCAAGACGACCGGCACCCGGCCCAGCGCCGGATCGGCGGCCAGGCGCCGGCAGAGCTCGGCTGCGTCGCGCCCGGGGATGGAGTCGTCGAGCAGGATCATCCGCGGCGTCGTCCCCGCCTCGCGGACGCGCGCCAGCGCCGGCTCGTGGTCGTTCGCGGCGATCGTCCGGAGCCCGATGTCGGCCAGGGCTGATTCGATGACCTGCAGAATGGTCCAGGTGTCGTCGATCGCCAGCACGTAGTCGGAGATCAAGGCGAGCACGTCACGTTGTACCAGACGCTGGTGCCGCTGGGAGCGGGCGACACGGAGATCGGGCGCGAGCCGCCGCTGCCGGTGCAGGCTGCGGCGTCCGGATCCAGCGCGGTCCAGCAGGGCGCGGCCCCGCCGTCGCTGGCACAGTTGGGGACCGCCACGGTCTGCGGGCTGCTCGCCGCGGACGCCGTTACCTGGACCACGGTGCACGTCGGCTGTCCTGCACCGTCGAGGGGCGTGCCGTCCGGGACGCACCGGGTTCCGGCCGTCATGGCGCCGATGGCCGCCCCGAAGGACTGCATCGAGGCGGCAAACGTCGGATCGCAGATCGAGGCCTCGATGTGGCGTGGGAAGCCCTCGGCGAACTGTGCGATCCGGACGGCCGGATCGCCGAAGCTGGCGTCCGTGGTGGTTTGCGTGGCCGAAGGGTTCACGTTGTCGCCCCCCGCCGGCCCGCAGGAGTGCTGCACCGAAGGCCAGAGCTCGTTCTGGTACTGGGCGGTGGTGGCGCCGGCGTAAGGCGTGGTCCAGACGACGCCGTAGGGCGACGCTGGCGCGACGATCGACCCCACGAAGACCTGATCGTCGGGCCGCACTTTCTTTGCGCGAAGGCCCGCGATCAGCTGGCTGACGGGCGTCAACATCCCCGTGGTGTCGTTGGAGACGCAGCTGGTCAGCGCCAGCGACGGTGGGGTACCGGTCGCGTCGGCCGGAACCGCCAGCGGCGGCATCACGCCGATCTGGCCGGTGGCGGGATCGGTGCAGAGATGGCCGTACCGGTTGCACCGGTAGGTGGCGATGGGTCCCAGCGGATTCGTCACGCTCTGCGGGGCGCCGTTCAGCGAAAACAGACGCGTGCCCAGCAGCGACGGGACCGAGCAGTCGTCCTCGGTGGTCAGGATGACGATCGCCAGCGCGGCGTCGGTGCGAAGAAAGTCGCTGTTGGCGGCCGGCCCGGCGGCGCCGTCCGCGCCCAGCGACCGGGCCAGCGACCCGAGGGTCTGCTTGAAGCCGCATCCCGTCTGCCCCAGCGGCAGGATGCACCTGAGCGCATCGCTGAGGCTTCCGGAGAAGTTCTGGGCCCCGGGCGCGCTGCTCAGGAACGACTGCTCCGCCGGAAGCGAGCTGGCGGTACAGCTCGTCGTCCGGGACGACAGCTGCAGGGACCCGCCGTCGCCCGACATGGAGCAACCAATCGAGGACATCACGTCGCTGACGATCCCCATGTCGGTGGACACCACGCCGGCGTGGAGGTCCAGCGATGGCCCGACCTGCGCCTGCAGGGCCTGGAGCAACGCGGGGACCTGTTCCACCAGCTTCTGTTGCGCGGTGCCGGTGGACGAGCCGTCGTCCACCACGAACAGCAGGTCGAGCTGATTGTTCGTGGCGCCGACCTGGACCAGCGTCCCGGCAGCGCCCGCCTGCCCACCGGCGCCGTTCGGACCGATCGCCCCCGATCCGCCGCTGGCGCCCGAGCTCGTGCCCGTGCTCGAGCTGCAGGCGCCCACCAGGACAGCCAGCAGCAGCAGCCCGATCGATGATCGTTCGCCCGCCTTCGACACCTACCGATTGTCTCGTGGCCCCAGCACGAATGCCAAATTGGCGATGACGTCGGATGCCCACCTACAGCTGTGGCCATGAGTCCCGTTGCGGTTGTAACGGGGCATTCGCTTCAGAAGTGGACGAATTGCGTCGATGACGAGCGGTACCGTCCCGTCATTTGTTTGTTCGCTGGCTCGCCCTCGTGGTCCGATGCTGGAAAGTCACACCAGGAGCATCGCCCTGATCAGATCCCCCACAACCCAGGAAGAGGCCCAAAGGGCCGCGGTCCGCGGGGGGACCGCGCCGGCAGGACCACCGCCGCTGCCCAAGCGCGCGCGTGACATGAACGAGTTCCCGCGCCGCTTCGGCCCTTACGTCCTGCTGAAGCCGCTCGCGCGCGGCGGGATGGGGGCGCTCTACCTGGCGCTGTCGGGGCCGGAGGAGTCGGCCAAGCTCTGCGTCATCAAGACGGTCCTGCCCCACCTGGCGGACAAGGAGTACCTGCAGCGTTTCCGCGACGAGGCCAAGGTGGTCGTGCGCCTCTCGCACGGCAACCTGGTTCCCGTCTTCGATTCCGGTCAGGCCGGCGGCGAGATCTACCTGGCGATGGACTACGTCGAGGGGCGCGACCTGCGCGCCACCTGGAACCGCTGTGCCAAGAAAGGGATCGCCTTCCCCGTCGACGTGGCCGCCCACATCGTTCGCGAGCTGGCCCGCGGCCTGTACTACGCCCACACGTTCGGGGACATCAAGCTGGTTCACCGGGACGTGTCGCCCCCCAACGTGCTGCTCTCGTACAGCGGCGAGGTGCGGCTGACCGACTTCGGGCTGGCTTCGTCGACGCTGAAGATCGAGAAGACGGCGCCCGGGATCATCTACGGCAAGGTCAGCTACATGTCCCCCGAGCAGGCGCGCGGCGAGCAGATCGACGGCCGCACCGACCTCTACGCGTCGGGGATCATCCTGTGGGAGCTGCTGACCGGTCGCCAGCTTTTCCCCTCGACGCGGCCGGCAGGGGCGCCCAAGGACCAGATCACCTCGGACGAGCTCTTGCGCCGGGTGCGCAACCCCGAGATCGTGCCGCCGTCGCGGCGGGCCGCGCGGGTGCCCGCCGAGCTGGACCGCATCGCCCTCAAGGCGCTGGCCCCGGATCTGAAGGAGCGCTATGCCACCTGCGAGGACCTGCGCCACGACCTGGCGAAATTCCTGGCCCAGAACTGGCCGACCACCGACGCGACCCGGGTCGCCAAGTTCCTGAACGAGCTCTACGACCAGGACATCGCCGCCGAGCGGGCCGAACGCGACCAGCTGATCGCCCGCGCGCGCGAGTGGTACGCCACCACTTCGGCCCCGCCTTCGGCCAAGTCGTCCTCGGCCAACACGGCGCCGATCGCCGGCGATCAGACCAAGACGCCGGCCGAGAAGTTCGAGACCGACACCGAGGAGCGCCCCATGCGCGAGACGGTGCTCTCGATCCCGGTGCGCTTCAACAAGGAGCGCCCGGCGCTGCCCAAGCCCAGGCCGCTGCAGCAGCTGACGACCGCCGAGCGTGGCGCGCTGGACCCCAGCGGCGGCTCGCTGTCGAACGCCGTCATCGGCAGCGTCGTCGGCGGCCGCTACTACGTCCGCCGCCTGTGCGGCGAAGGCGGGATGGGGCGGGTTTACGAGGCCGAGCACATCGACATCGGCCGGCGCGTGGCCCTGAAGATCCTTCACCCCGCCTACAGCCAGACCCCCGACCTGGTCGAGCGGCTCCGGCGCGAGGCGCGGGCGGCCTCGAAGATCGCGCACCCGAACGTCGTCGACGTCACCGATTCGGGCACCACCAACGACGGCGCCTTCTTCTTCGTGATGGAGTACCTGGAGGGGGTCGAGCTGGGCGAGCTCATCTACCGCCAGGGGAAGCTGGACGTCGCGCGCACGCTGCACATCGGCGCCCAGATCTGCCGCGCGCTGCAGGCGGCCCACGAGGTCAACGTCATCCACCGCGACCTCAAGCCCGAGAACGTGCTGATCCTGAACCGCGACGGGCAGCCGGACTTCGTGAAGGTGCTCGACTTCGGCATCGCCAAGAGCGCCAACGACGGTGACTTCGAGAACGAGAAGGACACCAACGGCGACCCGCGCCGCCGCCTGACCAGCCCCGGCATGACCATGGGGACGCCCGAGTACATGGCCCCCGAGCAGGCAGCGGGGCGGCCGGCCGATCCACGGTCCGACATCTACGCGATGGGCGGCCTGCTCTACGAGATGCTCTCCGGGAACGCCCCCTATGAGGGGTCGAACTTCATGGAGATCCTCCACAAGAAGGCCACCACGATGCCGCCGTCGCTGTCGACGATTCGCGGCGACATTCCAGCGGAGCTGGACGCGCTGATCACCAGGGCGCTGGCCAGGGAGCCGGACGACCGGCCCCGGTCGATGGACGAGATGGGGCGCGAGCTGTCGAACCTGGCGAACACGCTGTTCCCGGGCTTCGGCTACGTGCCGCCGGTCGAGTCCGAGAAGCTCCCCCAGGCCGGCGTGATGGGCGCGTTGCGCGGCGGCGCGGCGCAGGCGAGCGGTCTCTATCAGCGGATGCGCGTGCAGGCCCTGCGGCCGCGCATCATCATCGGCGCCGCGAGCGCGCTGGTGCTGTTCGTCGGCTACCTGGTGACCAGCGCCGTGCTTCACCACCGCCACGGGCATCACGTCGCGGTCGCGCTCCCCACGCCGCCGACGCTGCCCGTCGCTGCGCCGCCGCCTCCAGCGGTGCAGGTGCCGGCGCCGCCCCCCGCGCCTCCGGCCGCCGTCGCGGCCCCGGCTCCCGAGAAAGAGCCAGAGGCCGCCGACGACGAGGCCGAGGCCGCGCCCGCCAAGGAGGACACGCGGGCCGACGACGGCGACAGCGCCGCGCGCAGCAAGGCCCGCCCGGCCGGGACGACCGCCGCCGAGAGCCGCCGGATGCTCGAGGACGCCGAACGTCTCCTTCATGCCGAGCGGTTCCCGGAGGCGCGCGCCCTGTTCGAGAAGCTCGCGAAGTCCAAGCGGGACCGCCGTGTGGCCATGCTGGGCCTGGCGGAGATCGCCTTCCAGGAGAAGAACTACACCGAGGCGGTCCACTCGGCTCAGCTCGCCGTCGAGCGCGGCGGCGGCGTGAAGGCGCGCGTCCTGCTGGGCGACTCCCACTTCCGCCTGGGCCAGTACAAAGAGGCCGTGAAGGCCTACGAGGGCGCGCTCAAGCTGGATCCCGACAACGCCAGCGCCAAGACCGGCCTCTCGCTCGCGCAAAAGCGGATGTAGTCGCCGCCGCCGGGTAATATGCCGGTGGTGCGCTCCCGGCGCTGGGTCTTCGCCGCCGCGGGTATTCTCACGGCTGGGCTGGCGGCGCTCGGCGCGCGCGCGGCGGTGCGGAGGCATCGGCTGACGGTCGAGCTGGCGACGCCGGTCGACCTGCACGGCGTCGCGTACGTCGGGTCGGCGGCCTGCCGCGACTGCCACCTCGACAACTTCGCCAGCTGGAAGCGGACGTTTCACCGCACCATGACGACCGAGGCGACGCCGGAGACGGTCGAGGGCGATTACAGCGGCGCGACGCTGGCGGTGGCCGGCGTGACGGCCCGGATGGATCGCTCGGCCGACGGCGGCTTTCGCGTGACGTTCAGCCGCCCCGGCCCGGCCGATCGCGTGGTCCGCGTCGATCGCACGGTCGGCTCGCACCGCTACCAGCAGTATCTGACCCGCATCGGCGACTCGTACTGGCGGTTGCCGGTGGCCTGGAACGTCGCCGATCGCCGCTGGTTTCCCATGACCAGCGCGTTTCTGTTCGCAGATCCGGACCCTGCGCCCAGCAGCGCCCCGGCGGACGGGCGGCCGGTGTTCGGCGGGGGGGACTTCGATCGTCACGTCACGCGCTGGAACGACAACTGCGTCTTCTGCCACAACGTGGCCCCCAACCCGGCGCGCGATCCGGGGACCGGCCGGTTCGCGACCAGGGTCGCCGAGCTGGGAATCGCCTGCGAGGCCTGCCACGGGCCGGGCGCCGAGCACGTGGCCCGCAACGCCGACCCGGCCCGCCGCGCGCGCCTTTCTTCCGCCGACATCGCCGATCCGACCATCGTGAACCCGTCGCGGCTGTCACCCGGCCGCGCGGCCGATCTGTGCGGACGCTGCCACGGCCAGCGGATGGCGGACGACGTTGGACCTTTTCTGTCGCGCGGCGATCCCTTCGTTCCGGGCGACGACCTGGCGCTGGAGAGCGCGCCCCTCTGGCGCGACACCCCGCTTCGGGGCGACCAGACGGCCTTCGCCGGACGTTTCTGGGCCGACGGCACGCCCCGGCTGACGGCCTACGAATACCAGGGGCTCTTGCAGTCCCCCTGCACGATGCGCGGCACGATGACCTGCACCGACTGCCACGGCATGCACGAGGGTGACCCGCGCGGCCAGATCCGCGCGCGTTTCGCCGCCAAGCCGGACGGCCAGTGCGCCGGCTGTCACCGGGCGCTGGCAACGGACACAGCGGCGTCCGCGCACTCGCACCACGCCGCCGGCCAGGGCGTCCGCTGCGTCGACTGCCACATGCCGCGAATCGTTTACGGTGTGCTGGACGTCCACCGCAGCCACCGGATCGAGGTGCCCGACCCGGCCCGTAACGCGGCCGCCGGACGCCCCGACGCCTGCACCGGCTGTCACGTCGACCGGACGGCCGAGTGGGCCGAGACCGCCGCTTCGGCCATGTGGGGGCCGCCCCGTTACCCGCCCATGGTCCGACCGCTGGATGGGACCGCGCCCCGGCAGGCCATCCTGGGCGGCGAGGCGCTGTCGCGGGCCGTGGCGGCCGACGCGATCGGCCGGGCCCCGGCCAGCGCGGACCCCGACGTGCAGGGGCGGCGGCTGGGGCTTCTGCTCGAGGCGATGCAGGGCGACCCGTACCCGGCGGTCCGGGAGCTCGCCTGGCGCGCGCTCCGGCGGGCAGCGCCGGCGGGGTCCATTGCTGAGCTGCCCGGTCAGACCTACGATCCGTCAGCCCCCCTGGCCAGTCGGGTTCGGGCCGTCGACGCCCTGCGAAACGTCCTGAAAGGGGCTATCTTGCCTGCCCGGGACAGGGTGGCGGCACTTCGGGGCAGTGTGGCGGACCGCGACCTGGAAATCGGCGAATGACCTGCCCAAATCGCTCATCCCGGATGACGAACGGCTCGCGTCCGCCGCCCTGATGGCCTACGATCCGGGGCCGGCGCCTGTAATGGCCGAGACATTTCCACTGAAGTTCGGGAAGTACGTCCTGCTCAAGCCGATGGCGCGAGGCGGGATGGGAGCGATCTACCTGGCCGCGGCCGGCGAGATCGGTTTCCAGAAGCTCTGCGTCGTCAAGAAGGTCATCGCCGAGAAGACCGATCGGACCAAGGCGAACCGTTTCCTCGACGAAGCCAAGGTGGTCCTTCGCCTGTCGCACGCCAACCTGGTGCCGACGCTGGACGCCGGCGAGGTCGAGGGCGAGTTCTTCATCGCGATGGAGCTGGTCGAGGGGAAGGATCTCCGCGAGATCTGGAACCGCTGCGTGCGCACGCGCACGCGCATCCCGCTCGATGTGGCGCTCCATATCGGCCGCGAGATCGCGCGCGCCCTGGCCTACGTCCACAGCCACGCCGACCTCCGGCTGGTGCACCGCGACGTGGCGCCCCCCAACATCCTGATCAGCTACTTCGGCGAGGTGAAGCTGACCGACTTCGGTCTGGCGCGCAGCGTCCTCAAGCAGGAGAACACGGCGCCCGGCGTGGTGTTCGGGCGGGCGTCGTACCTGTCCCCCGAGCAGGCGCGCGGCGAATCGGCCGACGCGCGCAGCGACGTCTACAGCCTGGGGATCGTCCTGTGGGAGCTGGTCACCGGACACCAGTACCTGCAGCTGGCGAACCTGGACCCGGCGACCGCCATGTCGCTGGTGCGTCATCCGCGCGTGCAGCCGGCGTCGTCCAAGGCGCCCTGGATCACGCCCAACCTGGACACCCTGCTGATGAAGGCGCTGGCGCCGGCGCGCGAGAACCGGTTCCAGTCGGCCGAGGAGATGCGCAAGGCGCTGTCCGAGATCATCACGCAGATCTCGCCGCGGGCCGACGCCGAGCGCGCCGCCGAGTTCCTGCGCGGCCTGTACGAGCAGGTGATGAAGGACGAGCGCACCGAGCGCGATCGCCTGATGGACGAGGCCGCGCCGCTGTTCGCGCCGATGACCGGCCGCACCTCGGTGCCGCGGATGCCGGTGCCGCTGGCGGCGCTGGAGCAGGGGAGCACGAAGCTGGAGTTCCCCAAGGAAGAGGACTCGCTGGGCGTCGACTTCACCGGTCGCGTCATCGACAGCCGCTATCGCGTGCTCCGCAAGATCGGCGAGGGGGGCATGGGGACGGTCTACGCCGGCGAGCACGTCGAGATCGGCAAGGGCGTCGCCATCAAGATCCTGCACCCCGCCTACTCGACCCAGCAGGACCTGGTCGAGAGGTTCCGGCGCGAGGCGCGCGCCGCGTCGCGCATCGGACACCCGCACATCGTCGACGTGACCGACTTCGGCTCGACCGAGGACGGCTGCGCGTACTTCGTGATGGAGCACCTGGACGGCATCGACCTGGCCGACGTGCTGTCGCACGAGCGCCGGCTGGACTCGGCCCGGGCCTGCGGGATCGCCATCCAGATCTGCCGCGCGCTGGCGGCGGCCCACGCGGCCGGCGTCATCCACCGCGACCTCAAGCCGGAGAACATCTTCCTGGTCGCGCGCGACGGGCAGGCCGACTTCGTCAAGGTGCTGGACTTCGGGATCGCGCGCAGCATGAGTCGCGCGCGCCGGCTGACCAACCCCGGCGTGGCGATGGGGACCCCCGAGTACATGGCCCCCGAACAGGCCGAGGGGGGCGCGGTCGACCACCGCAGCGACATCTACTCGGTGGGCGCGCTCATCTACGAGATGGCGTCGGGGTCGCCGCCCCAGCTCAATCGCGACAAGGAGCTGATCCCCCCGCGTGGCCTGAAGGCCGACATCCCCGAAGAGCTGGATCGCATCGTGGTGCGCGCGCTGGACCGCGACCCGGCGCGCCGCTACCAGACGATGGGCCAGCTGGAGTACGACCTGGCGAAGTCGATGTACGGCCGCCCGCGCGCCGTGTCCGACCTGCTGGGCCTGCGCGACCACGAGCAGTCGCGCGCGACGCCACTGGTGCTGGAGCCGGTGGGTCCGCCCGACGCGCCGGCGCAGCAGCCGCCCATCGAAGGGCCGCCCGCGATTGCCTATCCGAACGACGCCTCGCCGAGCTGGAGCGACGACCGACCCGCGCCGCGGCCACGCAGCGGCTCGGGCCCCACGGCTCCGCCGGCCGGCGGGCGGAAGTGGGCCGGCGCGCTGGTGGTGCTGGTGCTGGCCGGGGCCGCCGCGGTCCCGATCTACCGGCGTCTCCCCTGGAGCGTGGCCGAGCGCGAGGCCGCCAGCGCCACGCCGCCGGCCTCGTCGAGCGCCGCCGCCCCCAGCGAGGCCGAGCGGCGCGCCGAGCGGCTGCGGCTGGGCGTCGCCGAGGTCGAATCGATGCTGGCCGACAAGTTCACCTTTGCGCAGGTGCCCGCCCTCAAGGAGCACCTGGCTGGGCTGCGCGCCGACGGCGGCGCCAAGATCGCCGACACCCTGGCCGCGCGCGCCAAGGGGCAGCTGGTTCAGCGGGCTGAAGCCGAGCTGGATCGCGGCCAGATCGACGACGGCGTCTCGCACTACCGGGTGGCGCTGGCGCTGGACGCCCACGCGGGCGGCGAGGCGGAGCTGGTCGCGGCGTTGCGGACGCGGGCCCAGTCGTCGCTCACGGCGCAGAAGCCGACCGACGCCGTGCGGTGGGCGCGCCAGGCCCTGGCGCTGGCGCCGTCCGACCCGGCTTCGCACGCGCTGGTCGCCGACAGCCTGGCGGGCGCCAGGGAGTACGCGGCGGCCGCGGCGGAGTACGAGAAGGCCCTGGCCCTGCACCCCGACGACCCGGCCCTGACCCACGATCTGCAGCAGATCCGGCACGCGGCGGCCGCGGCCGTCACGTCCTCGCGATCGCCGCGCGTGCACCGGAGCGCCGGGCCGCGTCCCACGCCGGCGGCGGCCAGCGCGACCAGCGCCGAGGCGCAGCCGCCGGCCGCCGCGCCAACCCCGGCGGATGCGCCGGCGAACCAGGAGCCGGCGCAGGCAGCCCCCGCCGAGAAGCCCGAGCCGAGTGCCGCCCCCGAGCCCGAGCGGACCGACAAGCCGGCCAAGGCCGAGCCGCCGGTCGCCAAGGAGCCGCCGCCCGACGAGGCCCCGCCCGCTCGCGAGCCGCCGGCGCGCGAGCCGCCGTCCGAGACGCCGCCGCCCGCGTCAGCGCCGGCTGAGCCGGCTCCCGACAAGCAGCAGTAGCTGCATCGCCAGCGCGCGGTCGCCCTCGATCTTGAGGCGGCCGTCCATCAGCGGCTGCATGGGCGCGATGGCGCCCTGGCGCAGCCCCTCGAAGGTCGGCGCGTCCAGCCGCACCGTGGTGCGCGGGCGGCCGGCGCTGACCCCGGCCGCGCCGAAGCCCACGTCCAGCACCCACCGGCGACGGCGGCGCCCCTGGATCTCGACCGCGATCCGGCCGGACACCTGACGCACCAGATCCACGTCGGCCGGCTGCACCACCAGCAGGTCGCGGATCGACCAGCCGGCCGGCGCGATGGCCGGCAGATCGGGATCGTCGGCCCCCAGCGCCACGCGGAGGTCCGCCTCCGAGAGGCGCAGCCAGATGTCCGGCGACTCCCTGCCGGCCGAAGCGACCGCCAGACTGTCGCCGCGCGCGTCCAGATCCCAGGCGCCAGCCGTGGCCCCCGAGATGCTGACGCGCAGGCGCGGCGCGCCCGGCGGAGCGCGCAGCCCGGCCGCGACGAACGCCTGCGGCAGCCACTGCTCGAAGAGCTCGGCGGTGGGGACGTTGGGCGGCGGACGATCCCAAGTTTCCGTCATGTGCCGTCGCACGACTATACTCCGCCGCCACGACATGCGTTCGCCCCTTCGATGGCGCGCCGGCGCGGTGGTTCTTGCGGCGGCGATGTGTTTTTTCTCCGGCTCGCGCGCCTTCGCGCAGGCCAGCGACCCCGATCTGCGCCCGACGCGCGGTCCCTTCATCCCCGAAGCGACGCGCGCCGGTTTCGGTGACGCGACCGACACCGAGCTGAACCCGGCGGCGCTGGCCTTGATGCCCGCCGCGGATGCCGAGCTGGTGGGGTCGGCGGCGGGGCAGGGGGCGACCATTCCGCGGCGCGGCGCCGGCCTGTACCTGGCCGCCCCGCTCTGGTCCAGCGGCGTCGGGTTCGCGCTGACGCGCGTGATCGGAACGGGCGAGGCGCCCATCGACGATCATACGACGTTGCGGCTGGCCGTCGGGCTGCGGCTGGGCCGGTACGGCGCGGTTGGCGCCTCGTGGGCCCACACCTGGGAGGGCGCGTTCGCCGGCAGCGACACCTTCGATCTGGGCCTGTCGGTGCTGGCCGGCCGCCACCTGGCGGCCGCGTTCACCATCGAGGACGTGAACCAGCCACTGCCCTCCTCGCGCGCCACCGGGCTTCCACGCCTGTGGACGGGCGAGCTCGCCTACCGGCCGCTCGGCACGCGGCGGCTGCAGATCGCGCTCGGCGCCGCGCACGCCGGCGGCGATGCCTGGTCGCGCGTCGTGCCCTGGGCGCGCGTCGTCGTCGGTGTGACGGGCGGCTTCGGCCTGTACGCGCAGGCCGAGCGCGTCCCGGCCTACGGCGACGGCGCGTTCAGCGGCAGCGCCTACACGAACGCGGGGCTGGGGCTGACCATCGACCTCGATCACCTGGGGTTGATTCTCGCCACGCAGGGCTACTTTGCCGGGAGCGGCAGCAGCACCATCGGCCCGGCGCCGTCCGAGGTGCCGGTCCCGCCGGTCCACACGGTCGGTTTCGCGGGACGCCTGCGGGTGGACGGCGCGCGGTCGCCCGGGGCCGTCGCGCCCAGCTACGTCGCGCGGATCCGGCTGGAAGGGATCCACGACGACCGCGACTTCTTCCGCCTGGTGCGCCGGCTGCGCGCGCTGGCGCTGGACCGCGCGGCGGTGGCGGTGCTGTTCAAGATGGAGGGGGTCGACCTGGGCTACGGGCGCGTCGAGGAGCTGCGCGAGCTGATCGGCGCGCTGCGGGCGCGCGGCAAGCGGACGGCCGCCTACGTCACCTTCCCATCGACGCGCGACTACTACCTGGCGGCGGCCTGCGACGCGGTCCTCATCCACCCGGCCGGATCGCTGGCGCTGACCGGCATCTCGCAGAGCGTGATGTTCTACAAGGGCGCGATGGATCGGCTGGGCGTGCAGCTGGAGCTGGTGCGCGTGGGCGCCTACAAGGGCGCCATGGAGCCGTTCATCATGACCGAGCAGTCGCCGGCCGTGCGCGCCAACCGGAACCAGCTGCTGGACGACGTGTATGGCCGGGTGACCGAGACCATCGCGGTCGATCGCACGCGCGCCGGGCACGCCATGAGCGGCGCCGTGGTGCGGACGCTGGTCGATCGCGGCGTGTTCGTCCCCGGCGCGGCGGTGCTGGCCGGTCTGGTCGACGGCATCGCTGCCGAGGGCGATCTGGAGGGCGCGATGGCGGCGCTGCTGCGGCGGCCGGTGCCGCTCCGCGACGCGGACGCCTCGCCCGAGCGGCCGATCGCCTGGCCGGGGCGGCGCGTGGCGGTGCTGTTCGTCGACGGCACGATGGTGGACGGCCCCAGCGCCGAGCTGCCGTTCGGCATGGGCGGCTTCGCCGGATCGGACACGCTGTCCGCCGCGCTGGAGCGGTGCCGGCGCGATCCCAGCGTGGGCGCCGTCGTCCTGCGGGTGAACAGCCCGGGCGGCTCGGCCTTCGCGTCGGACGTGCTGGCGCGCGAGATCAAGCAGGTGCGCGCGGCGGGCAAACCGATCGTCGTGTCGATGGGTGACATGGCCGCGTCCGGGGGCTACTACATCGCGGCGCCCGCCGACGTGATCTACGCCGAGCCGTCCACGCTCAGCGGATCGATCGGCGTGTTCGGGTACAAGGTCGACGCTCAAAAGTTGATCGGCAGTCTGGGGCTGAACGTCGAGACCTACCGGCGCGGCGCCCACGCCGACCTGCTGTCGTCATACCGGCCCTGGACCGAGGCGGAGCGCGCGCTGGCAGAGGACGAGATTCACCACCTTTACGGGTTGTTCCTACAGACCGTTGCCGACGGTCGGAAGCGCCAGGGGCTGACCGTCGCGCGCGTCAACGCGATCGGGGAAGGGCACGTCTGGACCGGCGCGCTGGCGATGCCGCTGGGCCTGGTCGATCGGATGGGCGGGCTCTCGACGGCGATCGACGAGGCCGCGCGCCTGGGCGGCGTGCCGCTGGCCAATGATGAGATGCCCGATCTGTTGTTGCTTCCGCCCGAGGAAAAAGGGCTCTTGCACCAGGTCGCGCGCGCGACGTCGGCGATCGCGGAGGCGGCCGACGAAGAGCCGGCACCGCCGGCCCCCGGACCGGCGCGGCTGTTGAACGGCGACCTGAAGGCGGCTGCCCGCCTGCTGGCCCCGTTCCTGTTGCAGCCTGGCGACAGCGGCTACCAGGCCCGGCTCCCCTACGAGCTCGAGTTGCGCTAGCGCGCCCGAAAACGGCGGTATCATGCGCGCGGCGCGCCGGCGGTGAGGGCGCGCGACCCAGACAAGGAGACGATCATGACGTTGATTCGCGCCTGCTTCCTGCTGTTGGCCATCACCCTGCCGGCTTCGTGGACGATCGCCCGCGCCGCCGACGAACCGCCGGCTGGCGACAGCGGCGGCGACATGAAGAAGAGCAGCAAGAAGAAGAGCAAGAAGAAGGACAAGGGAGCCGACAGCGGCGGCGACATGGACAAGAAGTAACGGCCGCCCCGACGCGCAGCCCGCGATGGGTGTCACCAACCGCCGCCATCACCTCGTCGTGCGCATCACCCATTGGGTGAACGCGCTGGCGTTGTTCATCATGATCGGCAGCGGGCTGCGCATCTTCAACAGCTACCCCGCCTTTGCGCGCAAGGGCGAGACCTTCTGCTGCTACCCGTTCGCGGGCCACAAGATCCCCGAGTGGCTGACCTTCGGCGGCTGGCTGGCCGGCGCGCGTCGCTGGCACTTCGCCGCCATGTGGCTGCTGGTCGTGAACGGCCTCTGCTACCTGGGGTTCATCTACCTGCACGGCGAGTGGCGCGATCTGGTCCCGCGCCGCGGAACCTTCAGTGACGCATTCCAGATGGTGAAGTTCTACCTGGCGCTGCGGCGCGACCATCCGCGCCAGGGGAAGCACAACTCGCTTCAGAGGAGCGCCTACTTCGCGATGCCGCTGTTTGGCGTGGCCGCCGTGATCTCGGGGCTGGCGATCTGGAAGCCCGTGCAGCTGGCGCCGCTGACGCACCTGCTGGGCGGGTTCGTGTGGGCGCGCTACTGGCACTTCCTGGCGATGCTGGCGCTGGTCGTGCTGACCGCCGGGCACGTCTTCATGGTGTTCGCCGTCGATCCGTACTCGCTGCGGGCGATCGTGACCGGCCGCTACAACCCGCGGCGATCGCCCGAGGCGCGCAACGCCCGACCGTTCGTGCACCTGTTCGCGGCGGGCGCGCCCGCGCACGAGGAGGCGCCGCCACCGCCCGCGACCCCGCCGCCGCCGCCCGAGTTGGCGCCGCCCGAACCGCCCCCGGAGTCACACGAGCCGTGAGCAAGCTCTGGTTGCCTGGGCCTCGCCTCCGCCACGCCGCCGAGAAGCTGGGGATGGATCGGCGCGCCTTTCTGGCCGGAGGCGCGGGCGGTCTGGCTGCGCTGGCGCTGGCCGCCTGCAACTCCGAGGGGCCCAAGTCGGCGCAGTCGGTCCTGTCGGCGGCGACGCGCTGGAACGAGCGGGTGGAGCGCGCGTTGTTCCGGCACCGAGCGATGAACGACGCGCCGGCGGGCGCGCGTCTGGCCGGGGCAAAGTTCCCGTCATACTTCGTGTCGGACGAGGTGCCCGTCTGGAACCCGGCCGAGCATGGGGTCTGGCGGCTGGAGATCGGCGGCCTGGTCAAGAACCCCGTGCAGCTCACCCTGGCGGAGCTGACGGCGCTGCCGCGCGCCGAGCTGCGGCTGGAGCATTTCTGCGTCGAGGGCTGGTCGGCCGTGTCGGTCCGGACGGGCGTGCGGCTGAGCGAGCTCGCGCGGCGGGCCGAGCTGCTCCCCGACGCGCGTTACGTCGACTTCCAGTCGTTCGACGACGACTATCACGAGAGCTGGGACCTGGAGAGCGCCCTGCACCCGCAGACCCTGGTCGTGTACGGCCAGGATGGCGCGCCGCTGAGCCCCGCGTTCGGCGCGCCGGCCCGCGTCTATTCGCCCGTCAAGCTCGGCTACAAGAACACCAAGTACCTGACACGCATCCTGTTCCTGCCCGAGCGCAACGGTGGCTACTGGAGCGACCAGGGCTACGAGTGGTACGCCGGAACGTAACCAATCGGACGCTTCCGCGTATCGAATACATGGGAGGTTCCACCATGACGCGCTTCGCCCGACTGCTGATGGTTCCCGCCGCCGCCCTGGCCATCGGCCTGGCCACCAGCTGCGCGCTCGCCCGCGACCGAGGCCCGACCGCGCTGCCCGCGCCGGCGTCGGATTTGCCCAGAGCCGCCAAGCCCAGCAAGGAGACCGTCGTGTTCGCCGGCGGCTGCTTCTGGGGCATCCAGGCCGTGTTCCAGCACGTGAACGGCGTGATCGACGCGACGTCCGGGTACTCGGGCGGCGACGGCAAGACCGCCCAGTACGAGCTGGTGAGCACCGGCGACACCGGCCACGCCGAATCCGTGCGCGTGACCTACGACCCTTCGAAGGTGACGTACGGCCAGCTCCTGCAGGTGTTCTTCTCGGTGGCGCACGACCCCACTCAGCTCAATCGCCAGGGCCCCGACGAGGGGACCCAGTACCGTTCCGTGGTCTTCTACGCGACCCCCGACCAGAAGCGCGTCACCGACGCCTACATCGCCCAACTCACCCAGGCCAAGGCATTCCCCACCCGCATCGTCACCCAGGTGGTGCCCCTGCAGGCCTTCTACCCCGCGGAGGCCTACCACCAGAACTACGCCGCCCGCCACCCCCACGACCCTTACATCGCCTTCAACGACGCCCCCAAGGTGGACCACCTGCACGACCTTTTCCCCTCGCTCTACCGCACCCCCTGACCCCCGTCGTGTATATTCCCCTCTCGACGGGGCGTGGCGCAGCCTGGTAGCGCGTCTGCTTTGGGAGCAGAATGTCGGAGGTTCGAATCCTCTCGCCCCGACCGAGCTAAGTGCGCGCGGATCCTTTCCAACGGCTACACGCCGGACCGACGGTGCGCGGCCCTTTCTGGGGGTGGGTAGCAACCGGGTAACAAACGGAGCCGCTGCGCGCGCGTCGGCGCGCGTGTGGGCGGGCAGCGGCGGCTCCGGGGCACCGCCCGCCACGAGCGACAAACGGGGCTCCTGCGCCGGCTGTGGCGGCGACGTGGCGGGTTCCCCGAGGGGCGGGCCGAAGGAGAGGCGCTCGATCTCCTTTTTCAGGTAGTGCGCCGCCAAGTGGCCGTAGAACTCGGTCGTCGTCCGCGGGTCCTGGTGGCGCATGATCCGCTGGACCGCCGCCAGGTCGGCGCCGCTCATGAGCAGCAGGGAGGCCGTCGTGTGGCGGAGGTGGTGGAAGCGGATCGGGCGAACCTGGCCGATGGCCGAGAGCTTGAACTTGCACTTGGGGCACCGGCGGGGGTTCTGGTCGGCGGTCGGCTCTTGGTAGCCGCAGCCCTTGCGCCGGCACTTGTGGACATAGCCGGTGACGAGGTTCGCCTTGCGCATCGCCCGCCGGAGCACGAGCTCGAGCTGCGTCCGCTTGTGGAACATCTTGCCGTCTCGACCGGGGAAGACGAGCTCAGATGGCGAGGCGGTGATCGCCCAGCGGAGGTACTGCTCGAGTTCTGTGCTGATCGGGATCGCCTCGGCGCGGTTCCCCTTCGTGGTATCGCGGTCGTGCGAGTGGGCGACGGTGATCATCCCTGAGGCGAAGTCCACGTCGGACTTCCGTAGCCCGAACAGCTCGCCTTTCCGCATGCCCGTGTAGATCGCGGTCGCGAAGAGGGCCCGATACTTCGGGGCGAGCACCGCCAGAAGCGGCGGCACTTCCTGCGTTCGCAGATAGTCCGGTAGCCGTTTCGGCACCTTTCGCTTGGGGACGTCCACGACCGGGTTCGGCCGCGGGAACTTCTCCATCCGGCGCGCCAGGTTGAACGCGCGTCGCAAGAACCCCCGCAGGTGGTTCACGCTCTGAGGGCTGAGCACGCGCTCCTTCTCGGTCAGGAACAGATCGATCTTGCCCGGCGAGACCTCCGCCAGCCCCAACCGCCCCAGCTTCGACTCGACGATGTGCTTCCGGATTGTCGAGATCGAGCTTTCGAACGAGGGCTTGTGACGGAGGAACGTGTCGATCCACCAGGCCATGAGCTGTGCGACCGTCCCCGAGCCTTCATCGAGGCTCGCCGGTTCCAGCCCCATCCTCTGCCGCTCGAAGTGGCGTTCGAGTTCGGCCGCCAGTCGCCGCGCTTCGGTCTTGGTCGTGGCCTTCGACGCCTGAGAGACCCACCGGCCGGAGCCGTCGCGGACCCTCAGGTACCACGTCTGCCGCTTGAGGTAGATGGACGCCACGGCTACCTGCTCCCCGCTGCGCCGATCAGGTCTTGGGCTCCGAGCCCGATCACGCCCATCAGCATCGCTCTATCCCGCGCACAGTCAACCGCTCTTTCTCGACGGGCAAGCAGAGAAAGGAAGAACTTTGGATGACCCTCGCTCGCCCCGTGCAAACGCCCGGACTACCTCCGGATCGAAGCGGATCAAGCCGCCGACGCGGAGACACGCGATCGTGCCTGACTCCGCCCGCTGGTACACCCACGACCGGCTCACTTTCAGGAACTGAGCGACGTCGTTTGCGTCCCAAAGTCCTTCTTGGTGCTCGGTCGAGGGAGCCTTCTCATTCGCCATTGCTACCTCCCTAGAGAACAGGCGCACAGGCATCACCATGTGACATCGAGCCGATCCGGGTCCTTGAGCCGAGCCGGGGCCTTGTGGCCACACGTGTCCTCGGTGTACTCTCGTCGCTGACGGCGCTTCTGTACTCATTTCGAAGCGTGCTTGGAACGGTCTGGAACGCACGGAGGTCTCGGTGCGGCCGCGCACCGACGAGGGGACGATGACGACGAAGACTTACGACGGGATAGCGTATCGACAGGCCACAGACCCCGGTTCCCCCTGGATCGTTTCCTTCGTGGCGCCAGCCGAAGAGATCTTGGAGTGGGCGGGAATTCCGCGCCGTTCGTCGGACGCAGAGATGATGGGATTTCAGCGGACGTGGGACGACAAACGGGTTGAGAAGGCGAAGCGCTTCTTCGAGGTCCCGTTGAACCAGTCTCCGACAGCGATAGTGGTTGGTGTGCATCCCCAACCGAACGGGAACGCTTCCCGGCCTAAGTTGACCTTCACGAGCGGAGCCGAAGGCGACACCATTCGGCACTGCAAGCTCAGCGTGCCTTCCCCGGCTGAGATGGACGACGAAGCGATCGTCTCAACGATCCGCACTCAAATCAAACATCGACTAGCAAGATCGCCGGGAATCGATGAGTCCGCAGAAGATCCGGTCCCGGAAGACGTCGCCGTCGACCCCGAAAACGATGATGATGTGGTCGTGCCGTCGGCCCACCAGATTGAGCTAGGCCGGTCGTTGCTCATGAAGCTGGACGCTCGGCTCGACGATCCGACCTGGCGGGCCGCAAATCGGGACGCTCTGCGTGACCTCGCGAAGCCAGCCACAGTAATCGATGGCCAGCACCGCCTGAAGGGCGCCGAACGCTGCGAACGCGGGGTTCCATTTGCGGTGTGCGCGCTGTTCGACTGCGAGTGGGCCGAGCAAGTATTCCAGTTTACGGTCGTGAACTACACGCAGGAAGGTATCGAAGATCAGTTCATAACGAACAACGCTGCGCTCTCCTTAACTCAAAAGGAACTCGGGGATCTGCAGGACCGGCTCGTGCAGGCGGGAGTGAACGTTGTCGAGTACGAGCTCATGAAGGTTGTTCATTTTCACGACGAGAGTCCATTCAAGGACCTCGTCAACCTGACAGAGAAGAAAGACAGGTCGAAGATCGGGTACAAGACGATGGTTCGCTTGGCCCAAGGTTGGTTCGACGCTCACCATCAAGTCTTTCGTCAGATACTTCCCAACCTCTATCCCGACATCCCCAAGAAGCGAGATCACAAGCTTCGCGTCGAGCGATGGAAGAATCAGGATTGGGGTCTTTTCTTCCTAGACTTCTGGAAGACGGTCCACGACGCGTATCGGGACAAGGCATCCGATGTGCCGGGCCATTTCCTCTGGGAGGTCGGTCACTCGAACCTGATGGTCGCTATCGTCCTGTTCGAATTGCAGTCCGCCTTTTTTGACCACGTGAATGGACAGGATGAGGAGTTCTTCCAGGCTCGAAGTGCGGAACCCGAAGCAGTCCGGCGT
>Ga0335083_10000843_pt1 | contig 44090 bp, 40 predicted proteins | sample Lox_Sample_42_FD_206716 | JGI IMG/M metagenome (GOLD analysis project Ga0335083, IMG submission 206716) | Soil microbial communities from Loxahatchee National Wildlife Refuge, Florida, United States - Lox_Sample_4.2 | ecosystem: Environmental > Terrestrial > Soil > Wetlands | place: USA...
CTTGTCGCGATCCACGTTCACGCGCACCGACGGACCGTTGAGATCGAGGTCGCTGGTGACATCCTGAAAGCCCGGAAGTTTGCTGAAGGCCTGGATGACCTTGCCCGACCATGCGTACAGCGCATCGGTATCGATGGATTGCAGCGTGTACTGGTACTGCGCCTTCGACTGCCGGCCGCCGATCTGGATCGCTGGTGGATTCTGGATGTAGGCGCGAATGCCCGGCACCTGCGCAAACTTCTGGCGCAACTCCTGGATGATGCCGTTGGGGTCCAGCTCACGCTCGCTCGCGGGCTTGAGACGCAGCAGCAGCGAACCGTTGTTGGTGGTGGTGCGCGCGCCGCCCGCGCCCACGGAAGACATATAGGCCTCGATGTTCGGATCGTCGGCAACGATCTTCGACAACGCCTGCTGGCGGTCGCCCATCGCGCGCACGGAAATGTCGTCGGGCCCTTCCACGTTGACGTTGAGCTGCCCGGAGTCGCCCGCCGGAATGAAGTCCTTGTTCACCACCACGAACAGCAGCCCGGTCAGCAGCAGGCTGCCGAAGAACGCCCCGAGAATGATGCGCGGATGACCCACCGCCCAACCCAGCGAGCTGACGTAGCCGCGGCGCACACGCTCGAAGCCGGCGTCGAACCACAGCACGACGCGGGCTTTCTTTTCGTGCTCGGCATGGCGCAGGAAACGGCTGCACAACATCGGCGTGAGCGTGATCGAGACGAAGCCGGAAATGAGGATCGCCACGCTCAGCGTCACGGCGAACTCGTGGAACAGGCGGCCCACGATGCCACCCATGAACATCACGGGCAGGAACACCGCCACCAGCGACAGCGTCATCGAGAAGATGGTGAAGCCGATTTCGCTGGCGCCCTTGAGCGAGGCCTCATACGGGTCCATGCCGTCTTCAACATGGCGCACGATGTTCTCGAGCATCACGATGGCATCGTCCACTACGAAGCCGACCACCAGGGTCAGCGCCAGCAGCGAGAGATTGTCCAGGCTGTAGCCCAGCGCGAACATCGTACCGAACGTGCCGACGATGGATACCGGTAATGCAAGACCCGGAATCAGCGTGGCCGATGCATTGCCCAGGAACAGGTAGATCACCAGCACCACCAGCACACCCGCCAGCAGCAGGGTGAACTGCACGTCGTTCACTGAGGCACGGATCGACTCGGAGCGGTCGTACAGCACGGCCAGCTTGATCGACGGCGGCAACGTGGCCTCGAAAGTGGGCAGCACCTCGCGAATGCGATCGATGGTGGCGACCGTGTTGGAACCCGGCTGGCGCTGGATGGCCAGCACGATCGCGCGCTCGCCGTTGTACCAGCTCGCCACCTGGTCGTTCTGCACGCTGTCCTCGGCCTTGCCGAGGTCGGCCAGCCGCACTGGCGCACCGTTGCGATACGCAACGATGATGCTGTTGTAGAGATTGGCCTTCGTCAATTGGCCGTCCGAACGGATGGACAGCAGCTGCCGGTTGCCATTGAGCGAACCCGTGGCAAGGTTGACGTTGGCATTGGCGATTGCGTTCTGCACCGTGTCGATGCCGATGCCGCTGGCCGCCAGCTTCTGCGGATCCACGCTGACGCGCACCGCATACTTCTGCGAGCCATAGACGTTCACCTGCGCCACGCCGTCGATCGTCGACAGGCGCTGCGCCAGCTGCGTCTCGGCGTAATCGTCCACCACCGACAACGGCTGCGTGCGGGAGCGCAAGGTGAGATAGATGATGGCCGCGTCGGCCGGATTCACCTTACGGAAGGTGGGCGGCGTCGGCATGTTGGTCGGCAGCTGGCGCTGAGCGGCGGAGATGGCCGCCTGTACATCCTGCGCGGCGCCATCAATGTTGCGGTCCAGTTCGAACGTTATGGTGATCGAGGTCGAGCCCAGCGCGCTGGTCGAGGTCATCGACTGGATGCCGGCGATGGTCGACAGCTGGTTTTCCAGTGGCGTGGCCACGGCGGTGGCCATCGTCTCGGGCGCCGCGCCGGGCAGGCTGGCGTTCACCGTGATGGTGGGGAAGTCCACGTTGGGCAGTTCGTTGACGGGCAGCTTCGGATACGCCGCCACGCCAAACACCAGCAGCGCAATCATCAGCAGCGTGGTCATCACCGGCCGCTGGATGCAGAGTGCAGGCAGGTTCATAGGTTTCGCCCGCTCAACCGTTGCCGGTCACGATGCGCACGTGCGCACCGTCCACGAGCAGCAACTGTCCGTCCGTCACCACGCGCTCGTTGCCGTTGAGGCCCTTCTCGATCACGATCTGCGAGCCGCTGCTGGGGCCGGCGGTGACGATGCGCTGCTGCACCGTGTTGTCGGCGTTGAGCACGAACACGAAGCTGCCCAACGGGGAGTTCTGCAACGCCACCACCGGCACCGTCACCACGTTCGCCAGGCGCGTGGTGGGCAGCACCACTTCGACGAACTGGCCGGGCGTGAGCTTGTCGTCGCTGTTTTCGTAGCGCGCCTTCAACTGGATGGTGCTGGTGGTCGTGTCCACCGCGTTGTTGATGAAATCCAGCTGCGCCTGGAAAGGCGCTTCCTTGGTACCTGGAATGGTGCCACTCACCGGCACGGCACCGCGATCCATCGCCGACTTGATGCCCGCCAGGCCCGTCTCCGGCACCGAGAAGGTGATGTGGATCGGGCGGATCTGGTTGAGCACCACGATGTCGGTATCGTTCCCGGTGACCTGCGCACCCGGATACACCAGCGGCGCGCCCGCGATGCTGTCAAACGGCGCCTGGATCTGCGCGTAGCTCAGCTGCGTGCGCGCCAGTTCCACCGCTGCCTTGTCGGCCTTCACCGACGCGGCATACACGCCTTCGTTGGCCTTGTAGGTGTCGTAATCGGACTGCGCGACGTAACCCTTGCCCAACAGCGGCTCGTAGCGCTTGAGGATGGTCTGCGCGTTCTGCAGCTGTGCTTCGTCCTTGGCGAGGTTGCCCAGCGCCTGGTCCAGCTGCGCCTGCAGCAGGCTCGGATCGATGCGGATGATAGTCTCGCCCTGTTTCACGTGACCACCGGGCGTGAACATCAACGCCTGCAGCTGGCCGCTTACGCGCGCCTGCACGTTGACGGTGGAATACGCCTCTGCGCGACCGATGACTTTCAGCGTGAGGTCGAGATCGCCGCGATGCGCATCCGCCACCTTGATCGGCACGGTCGCTGGCGCCGCCGGCGTCTTGGCCGAAGTGCGGCCGCCACCGCGAAACCATTGCACGGCCACCACGACCGCCACCAGCACGGCGATCAGGAGGAAAATTTTCTTGGGGGACATTCGCTGCATGAGTTCTCCGACCGTCGATCGCGGGCAACGCACTTCCCATGCGCCGTCATGCCGCGATGGCGGTTGCGATGTCTGTCACTTAGGACGCCGCATCCGCTCCTTCACGATGCGTCGCGCCGGCCATTGTGATGCACGCGGCGCATGTACCCTGCACGACCGACAGCACTTGGCAAATGATTCCTCTTGCGGCAGGAAGCACGCAAGGCGCCAGGTCATGTCACTGCATAGCGCGCGAGGCGGCGCGAGGTCATCACGTTGTCACAACCGGCAGCCGCAAAAGCATGCGAAAGCGGCCGCTACGTGCTCAGGATTCGCCATCCTCGGCCAGCGCGCCGCCGTCGAGAGCCTGCAGGTTTTCCTTGATGCGATTGAGCGTATCCATGGCCTGCTGCATCTCGGCGACGGTGATGCCGCGCGTGGCGTCCTTGCGCAGGCCCAGGGCAATCTCTTCCATGTCGGCGATGACGCCGCGCGCCTGGTCCGTCACGTAGAGGCGCCAGGCGCGGCGATCCTTCGGATCAGGGCGGCGCTCGACGAAACCCGAAGCCTGCAGGCGGTCGATGACGCGGCCCACGGCGATCGGTTCCATCTCCAGCAGTTCGGCCAGCTCCGTCTGGCGCAGGCCTTCGCGGTGATAAAGCATCTTGGTGGCCCGCCACTGCGCACGGGTCAACCCGAATTTCACGGCACGTCTGTCGAAGTGCTTGCGGAAGAGCAAAGTCACATCGTTGAGCAGATAGCCAAAGGAAATGTCTTCCGCTTTAGTCATGGATGTGATGTCGGTTCGCATGGGCCGGATCTAACCTCAAGCATACGTCGCAAATTCTCACGAAGCCATGTCCATTCAGGTCATTACCGCTGATATCACGCAGCTGGGCGTGGACGCCATCGTCAACGCCGCGAACACGACCCTGCTGGGTGGCGGTGGCGTGGACGGCGCCATCCATCGCACGGCAGGGCCCGAACTGCTGGATGCATGCCGCAGCCTGCCACAAGTGGAACCCGGCGTCCGCTGTCCCACTGGCGAAGCGCGCATCACGCCCGGTTTCCGCTTGCCGGCCCGGTACGTCATCCATACGGTCGGTCCGGTCTGGCGGGGTGGTGATCGCGGCGAACCGGCGCTGCTTGCCAGCTGTTACCGGCAGAGCATGGCACTGGCGTTCGCGCACGGCGTGAAATCCATCGCCTTTCCCGCCATCAGCTGCGGCATCTACGGCTATCCGCCGGAACTGGCGGCTCCGCTGGCGCTGCAGAGCCTAGGCGAGGTCTTGCTCGATCGCTCCGTGCAGGTGCAGGTTTGCTGCTTCAGCGATGCGATGGCCGAGGTCTGGCGAACCGCGCTCAACGGTGGACGTTGAACGGATACAGCGGTGGCAAGGGGGATGCGTCGCCGGTATCGCCTTTGCCGCGCCATGAAAAGCCATTGCGGAACACCGTGGCCAACCTGTCGCCGAGACCCGGCTCGTCGATGCCCGCGTATTGCCGGCGCTGCAATGCGCCGATGGCATCCTGCTGAGGCACGGACGCCAGCAGTCGCGCCAGGTCACCGAGATTCTGCACACCGGGCCGTTCCGCGCGAGCCCACTGCAACAAGGCACTCGCCTGCAGCGAAGGATTTCCGCCACGCGCCGCGGCCAGGAAGTTCGCACGCAGGCGCGGAGGCGTCGCCTTTTCCCATGTGCCTTCTGCCGGCACGGCACGCGCGCGATGACGCAGCCACCACCAGGCACCGATGCTGAGCAGCCACAGGCCCACGCTTCCCAGCGCAATCCAGCGCCAAGGCAAGCCCTGCGTCCTTGGCGGCACGGCGGAGGCAGTCGGCACGGTGCCGGGTTCCGAAACCGCGGCCGATGTCGCCGCTGCGGGGGCACCCAACGCGGGCAATACGTTGAAGGTCTGCGCAGGGATGCGCGCGACCTCGGCTTGCCGGGAGACCACGTTCCACCAGGTGAGCGTGGTTTCCGGAATGGTGAGCGTGCCGGGGCGATTGGGCACGATAGCGAAGCCCTGTTGGCGGCGGCCGACCAGCCACTGCCCCTCGATGTGGGTGGCATTGGCCGGCTTGTCGGGATAGACCGTCGCGCCATCCAGCGAAGGCAGGCTCAGGGCCGGCAATGCCTCGTAGGGCAGGCCTGTCGCCTGCACGCTCATCATCAGGTTCAAGGGCTGGCCCACGCGCAGGTCGCCGTGCGAGGGACCGCCATCCAGGCTCAGGGCGAGGTCACGTGCCGGCAGCCATGTGCCGGTGGCCTGCGCAGGTGCCGGCTGGACGTCGATCGCCACGGCCGGCGACGATGCCGATACGGGCGTGCCATTGCCGAAGAAGGCATTGGGGTCGGCCATGCTCACCATGTCGCCCTGGAACGCGACGGGCGGAATCTCCAGATGGCCCTCGCGTTGCGGCGTCAGCGCGTAGCGGCGTTCAATGACGTTGTAGCGCCGCCCGCCACGCTCGGCCTGATAGTTGATCTCGTTGCCCAGGCGGCGCACGTCCACGCCTGCCAGCTGGGGATCTTCCAGCGCGCCATTGGTCAGGTCGGCCGCGAAGAACAGTCGCAGCGTGTAGACCAGCTGCTGACCGACGTAGCCGCCCTGCGGATCGACCACGGCTTCGAGAAAGACGTCTTTACGGCCAGAGGCGGCGGCGCGCGGATCAGGTTCGTCCACCTGGAGGTCCAGCGGTGCTGTCATGCCGCCGGCGAACGAGAGCGCGGGAATGCGCAGCGTGCCGGTGTGCAGCGGCCGCAGCGCCACGCCCACGGTGACCTGCGCGGAGCGCCGTCCGTTGATGATGCTGATGCTGGTATTGCTCGACGAGCCGAGCACGGCGAAGTCCCGCGACAGTGCGCCAAGGTCGGGCGTCTGTGCGAGGCCGCCATCCTGCAGGCGCAGGTTGAGCGTTACCGTTTCGCCCAGTTCCACGCGGTTGCGGTCGAGCGTGGCCTGCACGTCGACGGCGGACGCCAGCAAGGGCCACCACCATGCCAGCAGGCAGACCAGAACAAGCAGGCAACGCGACTTCACTGGGAATCGTCCTCCGACGGGCTGGCACCATGGCGCTGTCGGTATTCAAGGTCGAACTTGCGCCGCAGCAGCGACCCCGGATCGTCCGGCACCCGCTGCAGCGCCTGTCGCACGTCGGCGGGCAACTTCGACTGCGCATCGTCGGCCGAAATCGCGCCCAGCTCATGCGTGGCAGGCTGGCGCGAGCGTTCCTTGCCCAGCGCCTGATCCATCTGCTTCTGCAGGGCCTGTTGCGCCTGCTGTTCGCGCGCCTGCTGCGCAGCCTGTTCCTCGGGCGTGGGTGGCTTCATGCCTGGCGATTCGTCAGGCTGCTTGCCGGGCTGGTTGCGTCCGCTCGCCTGCTGGTCGTTGCCGCTGCCCTGCCCTTCGCCACGTGCCTTGCGTGAATCCTGTCCCTGGTCGCCATTCTGGGGGGCGCGATTCTGCTGCTGGCCGGACTGGCCCTGCGCATTGTCGGGTGGCGTGGTGGACGGCCCCTGGCCGGCCTTGCCCTTGTCATCCTGCGCGCCCTTTTCGCGCGGCGGCTGCCGGGGATGCTTTTTCAGCCAGTCCTCTACCGCCTGGCGGTTGGCCAGCGCATCGGCGTTCGACGGATTCGCCTTGAGCGCGCGGCCGTAGGCATCCAGCGCCCCCTGGTAATCGCCCTGTTTGGCCAGCGCATTGCCAAGGTTGTACTGCGCATCGGCGCCGGGCAGGTCATGCAGGGACTTGGCAGCGGAGGCGTAATCGCCGGCGCGGTACGCAGCGGCACCGCGCAATGCAGGATCACGCGCCAGTTGCTGGGCCTCCTTCGCCTTGCCATCAGCCAAGGCGGCAGCGGCCTGCTGGTCAGGACGCCGCCACAGGTCGCTCCAGTCGCTTGCACGCGCGGGACCGGGAAACGCGGGCAGCAGCGCCAGCGCGGCGAGCATCACCCACCCACGACGGAACGTCGTTGCCGCAAGCGGCAACAACAACAGGAGCAGCCACGGGCCGCGATCCTGCCATTCATCACCCTGCTGTTCGGTAGCCACTTCGGTGGTGCCGTCGGTGCGCAGCTCATCGCGCAGCACATCAATGTCCGAGTGATCGTCGGTCATCGCCACGAAACGCCCGCCGCCTGCCGTGGCCAATGCCCGCAAAGCGACGTCATCACGGCGCGCCATGGAAAGACCGCCCTGCGAATCGCGCTGGAAACTCTCGTCGGTGAGCGGCACCGGCCCACCCTGCGCCGTGCCGACCGCAAGCACCGAAACGCGTACACCGGACTCCCGGGCCTTACGTGCCGCTGTGTTCGCTGCTTCATTCGCGCTGTCGGTGATCAACACCACGGAACCGCCACCGGCCTTGGCATCCCGAACGAGCGTCGCGGCGCGTTCGATGGCCTGCGCCGCGTTGTCGCCATCCGCAGGCATCGTGTCGGGAGCGAGGGCGTTGAGCAGTTCGTTGAGGCTGGACGCATCGGTGGTGAGCGGCGCGACCACGAACGCCTCGCCGGCATAGGCGACCAGCGCGTTGAGTCCATCATGATTGGCCGAGAACAGATCGCGCACCTTGTAGCGCGCACGGTCCAGGCGGCTCGGCGCGACGTCGCGCACCAGCATGTGCTGCGAAAGCGACAGCGCCACGACCTGCGCCGCGCGCTTGGCGTAGAGCGGCTGCGCCATGCGGCTCCAGGTGGGGCCGGCCATGGCCAGCGTGGCCAGGATCCAGCCGAGGGCAAGCAATATCCCAGGCACATTTCGACGGTGCTCACGCCCTTGCAGGAGGTGGGGCAACAGTTCGGGATCCACCAGGCGCCACAACGACTCCCGCGCCGCACTGCGTCGCGTGGCGAGTGCAAGCAGCACAGGCAAGGCAAGCAAAGCGAACAGCCATGCCGGTCGCAGGAAATGGAACTGCTGCCACATCTCGCTCATCGCGCCCACTCCCGTCGGCGCGCTCTCGGGGCTACGGCCACCAGCCATGCCAGAACTGCGAGCGCGAACGGCCAGCGAAACAATTCATGTCGCGGACGCAGCGAAGGTCCCTGTTGCGGCATGGGTTCCAGCGCGTTGATCGCGCGGTACGCATTGGCCAACTGGTCTGCATCCGTGGCGCGGAAATACCTGCCGCCCGTCTGCGTGGCGATCGCGCGCAGCATGCCTTCGTCCAGATCGGCCGATGGATTGATCGTGCGCGTGCCGAACAGGTCGGCCACGCTCATTTCCGTGGCACCGATGCCAATGGTGTAGATGCGCACGCCCGCCGCCTGCGCCGCACGCGCGGCGTCGGCTGGTGCGATGCTTCCCGCGTTGTTCACACCGTCGGTCAGCAGCACCACCACACGCGCCTGCTCGGGCAAACCGGCCAACCGCTTCACCGCCACGGCGATGGCGTCGCCGATGGCGGTTTCCGTACCGGCAAGGCCTACGGCGGCACCTTTGAGCTGCGCACGCACAGCCTCCAGGTCGTAGGTGAGTGGCGTGACCAGGAATGCGCGGCTACCGAACAGGATCAACCCCAGTTCGTCACCGCTGCGTCGCGAAATGAAATCGCCTGCGATTGCTTCCACGGCGCCAAACCGGCTGACCGAACGGCCACCCAGTTGCATGTCGTCCGTACGCATGCTGCCCGAGAGATCGAGCGCCAGCATCATGGCGCGTCCGCTGCGTTGCTGCGCCTGCGGCGGCCCCACCCACTGCGGCCGTGCGGCGGCCAGCAGCAGGCAGAGCCACGCAAGCATCAGCAGCCAGCGTCGCCAGCCACCGCTGCCGTATCGCTCGACGGTCGCCAGATGAATGCCCGGGTGCGGTAGATGCAGCGCTTCGCCCGGCGGTGCGGCACGGAGCAAGCGCCGCAGCAACCAAGGCAACGGCAGGAACACGACGACCCATGGCCATGCAAACTCAGGCACGCTCCGCCTCCTGCTCGATCGCCGGCGCAGCATTGCGCGACGGGCGCGTTCGCCGGGGTCGATAACGCCAGGCGAGGAGCAGCCATCGGCGCAGCGCTATCGCCGTACCGTCCATGTCGAACGAGGCGTCGGGTCGATACATGGCTGGCTCCAACGCAAGCAAGGGCTCAAGCATGCCTTGGTCGGGCGCCACTGCGGAAAGCAGCTGTTCCCAAGCCTTTCCGCGATAGGTGCCTGCGCTTGCGTCCAGGCGCAGGGCCGCTCGGCGAAGCAAGGCGTGCCATTGGGTAGCCAGTTGTTGCGGCTGGCTGCCGAGGTTCGCCTGCAAGCTGCCGACTTCCGCCAACAGCGCAAGCTCGACGGTGCGCCGTTGGTGCCACCGACGCCATCGCCACAGGGCCAGGCCACTACCCGCGATCAGCAGAGCCAGCAACATCCACCAGCCCGGTGCGGGTGGCCACCACGATGGCGCCGCGGGGATGTGGATGTCGCGCAACGCAGGCCCGTTGCTCGGAGGCGCGATCATCACCGGCGCACTCCCGGCGCAAGCAGCGCCATGACGGCATCCAACGGATCAGCCGCCGTGTCGATCGTGCGATGGGGAATACCCAGGCTTTGCGCCGTGGCGTTGAGACGACTCTGCCCCGCTCCCAGTGCTTCACTGAATTCGCGACGCTGGCGCTCGCCGAGCAACACGACTTCGCGACGCTCTCCGTCGTGCTCCAGCGGATAACGCCCCGCCGGCGGCAACGACAGTTCGAGCGCGTCGGCAACCACCAGCACGCGCACGCCGGCCTTGCCCGACAAGTCCAGCAGATGGCCGCGCGCGGCCTCGTCGCAGCTCAAGCCGTCGCTGATCAACAAGACACGATTGGCGCCATGCATGAGCCGGCCGGCGCGCAACAACGCATCGGATAGCGATTCACCGCGCGGCGACCGAGCAAGCGCATCCCAATCTGCCAGCGCGCCGCATACTGCCAACGCGCCGCGCACACCGCCGGCCGGCTTCACCAGCCAGTGGTCGTTGCCGAATGCCATCAGGCCGACGCGTTCGCCAGCACGTACCGCATACCAGGCGGCGAGCGCGGCCGCACGGGCCGCCTGCACCGACTTGAAGCGGACCCGGGTGCCGAAGCGCATGCTTTCATGCATGTCCAGCAGGACCAGCAGACGTCCCTCGCGTTCCTCCTGGAACAATTTGGTGTGCAGGCGACCGCTGCGCGCAGTGAGGCGCCAGTCCATCCGGCGCACATCGTCGCCGGGCTGGTAAACGCGCGACTCGGCGTAATCCATGCCGCGGCCATATAAACGGCTGGATTCCCGGCCCGCGCGCATCGCGCGACTTTCAAGGCGCGGCAAGGCAGCCTTGGCCACGCGTGCCCGCAGTCCCACGAGTTCGGCCAGCCGCACACGCGTGCGGCCATCCCCTTCGGACGCTGGTGTAACGATGGCGTTCACGGCAAGGGCACGAGGTCCAGCACGCGCGTGATCACCTGATCGGGCCGCACGCCTTCCGCCTCTGCTTCGTAGCTCAACAGCACGCGATGCCGCAGCACTTCGTGCGCGATCGCGTGCACGTCCTCGGGCAAGGTGTAGTCGCGCCCTGCCAGCCATGCATGTGCACGCGCGCAACGATCCAACGCAATGGTGCCGCGCGGGCTGGCGCCCCAGGCAATCCAGCGCTTCAGCTCCGGACCATAGGCGCCGGCATTGCGCGTGGCCAGCACAAGTTGCGCGATGTATTCCTCCAACGCAGGCGCCATGTGCACCGCGAGCACCGCATCGCGCGCGCTGAAGACATCCGCCTGCGTGAGACTGGGACGCCGAGCGGGTGCCGGATGGAGGACGCGTCGCGCCTGCTCGCGAGCAAGCTTGAGAATCGCCAGCTCCGAAGCCGCGTCCGGATAACCGATCGTCACGTGCATGACAAAACGATCCAGCTGGGCTTCCGGCAACGCAAACGTGCCTTCCTGCTCGATCGGGTTCTGCGTGGCCATCACCATGAACAGCTCAGGTAATGCCCAGGTGCTGCGCCCCACGGTGATCTGCCTTTCCGCCATCGCCTCCAGCAAGGCGGACTGCACCTTGGCCGGCGCACGATTGATTTCATCGGCGAGCACGATGTTGTGAAACAGCGGCCCACGTTCAAACTCGAAGGTGCCCGCCTGCGGACGGAAGATATCCGTGCCGGTGAGATCCGCAGGCAGCAGATCCGGCGTGAACTGCACGCGGTGGAAGTCCGCCTCGATGCAACCCGCGAGTGCCTTGACCACCGTGGTCTTGGCCAGCCCCGGCGCGCCTTCAACAAGCAGGTGCCCATCGGCCAGCAGCGCGACCAACAGGCAATCGATCAGGTGCGGCTGCCCGATCACGCTGAGCTGCAATTGCTCGCGCACGCGCAGGAAGGCCTCCTGAAGCTGCGTTGCGGGTTGGGCCTCGGGCATGTCCATCGGGTCTTCCGTCGTGAAAGGGAATGCTATGACAGACCTTAACGCGCCGCGGAAGTTTAATACCCATGACTAATGGCCGCCTCGCCTCGCATGGTCAGCAGCGCAGAAAGCACAAGGGCGGCTCGAGGCCGCCCTTGTGTCGCTCCATTGACGGACCGCTTTACTGCAGGCTTTCGCTCAGGATGCGCGGCGTCACGAAGATCAACAGCTCCGCCTTGTCGCTCTGGCGGGAAGTGTTGCGGAACAGGACGCCCAGACCCGGAATATCGCCCAGACCCGGCACCTTGGTGGCGCTGTTCTGCTTGGTGATCTCATAGATGCCACCCAGCACCACCGTCTGACCGTTGTCCACCAGCACCGAGGTGTTGATCTCACGCGTGTCGATCTGCGGCACCTGGCCACTGCCCGGCACGGTGATGAACTGGGCCAGCGCATCCTTCTTCACGTTGATCATCAGGTAGACGCGGCTGTCGGCCGTAATGGTCGGCGTGACCTTCAACTCGAGCACGGCGTCCTTGAACTGCACGGTAGCCGTACCGCTGCCCGCAGCGCCGGTCGAGCTGTTCTGATAGGTGACGTAGCCGATTTCCTGACCCTGGCGGATCACCGCTTCCTGCTGGTTGGCGGTGATGACGCGCGGGCTGGAGATCACTTCGCCACGACCTTCGGTTTGCGCGGCGGACAGTTCCAGATCCAGGGCGTAGTTCGCGCCGAGGATACCCAGGGCAAAACTTCCGCCATTGGTGCTCGAGGGCAGGTTGACGTTGATGCCGCCCGCCGTGCCATCACCATTGCTCTTGCCACCCGTGGAGATCACCTGGCCGCTCGGATTGGTGCGCGCACCCTGCACGCCGAACTTGGCACCCAGCTCGCGGGTGAAGTTATCGGTGGCGATCACGATGCGCGACTCGATCAACACCTGCTGCACCGGCTTGTCCAGCACGGCGATGAGTTCGCGCAGCTCGCGGATCTTCTGCGGGTTGTCGTTGATCAGCAGCGTATTGGTGCGGTCGTCGAACGACACGCTGCCGCGCGAGGAAAGGAAACCACGCGAAGCGTTGGAGGAGCCACCCGAGCCACCCGTACCCTGCATGCTGCCCTGCGTCAGCAGCTTGGCGATGTCCTTGGCCTTGCCATAGCTGATCGGCACGTAGTCGGTCACCAGCTCGGCGTTGTCCTCGGCCTTCATGCGGGCGTCGGCAATGCTCTGCTCGTACTTGGCCAGCTCCTCCTGGGGAGCAATCCACATCACGTTGCCGTTGCGGCGCTTGTCCAGGCTCTTGGCACGCAGCACGACGTCCAGCGCCTGATCCCAGGGCACGTTGACGAGTCGCAGCGTCACGCTGCCGCCGACGGTATCGGAGGCGACCAGGTTAAGTCCCGAGATGTCCGCCAGCAGCTGCAGCGCGGAGCGAACCGGGATGTCCTGGAAGTTGAAGGTCACGCGGCTGCCGTTGTAGGCCGGCTCCTGCCCACGGGCCACCTTGGCATCCGCCTTGGCGTCCTTCTTCTTCGGCGCGACTTCAACGACGTACTGATTGCCGCTCTGGTAGGCGGACGTATCCACCTGACCCTTCACGGCGATTTCCATGTGGACGCCACCGCGGCCACCGGACTTCGTCACGATGGACTGCACCGGCGTGGCGAAGTCGAGCACGTCCAGGCGCTGGGCAAGGTTGGACGGCAGGTTGGCGTGATCGATGTCGACCACGACCTTGTCACCCTGGCGCTTCATGTCGGCATTGGCGCCTGCGGCGCTGAAGTCGATCAGCACGCGGCCTTCGCCGTTGGGGCCGCGGCGGAAGTCGATGTTGGACACCGACGGGCCGTTGGCCAGGGAAGGCAACGCCTTGGACGGATCGATGGTCGCCGCCGTGGTGGTCGTCGACGCTTCGGTGCCGTTGTTGACGGTGAGGACCAGGCTGTTGCCCTCGACGCGTGAGCGATAGGTCGAGTCGCGCACGAGTTCGACGATGACGCGGGTACGCCCACCGGCGGAGACAGCGGATACGCCCGTCGCTGCGCCCTGGCCGATGTCGGTGTGACGCGGCGCGGCGTTGTCCGTATCAGCGAAGTCCACCGCGATGCGCGGGGGATTGCCGGTGGTGAAGATCTTCGGCTCCGGCACCGGACCCTGTGCGAAGTTCAGATGCAGCTCGACGCGGCCTCCCGGCAACGTGTCGTAGCTGATGTCCTTCAGGGTGCTGGTGGCGGCCGCCGCGGCGCTCGACCAGGCGGCGCCCATGGCCAGCAAGCCTGCGACCATGGTTCGGGTAGCTCGGCGCATGACACGGCCCCTGACAGTTTTGATTTGGTTGGTCATTGCATCAGCCCCTGTTTCCTATTTCTCGCCGAGCGCAATGCTGGCGGGACGTTCCATCCAGCCACCATTTCCGTTGGAAACCAGTTCAACCAGGTCAATGTGGTCTTCGCCGATCGCGGTGACCCGACCGTAGTTCTGGCCCATGTATTCGTTGCGGTGGACACGATGGATCACGCCCCCCGGATCCTTCACCAGCACTTCCATGCCTGCGCCGGTACCGACCGTACCGACCATCTTCAGGCTGTCCAGCGCGAACATTTCCAACGGCTCCTTCGAGCGGTTTTCATCCGGGCGCGGGCCATTGTTGGCGTTGTTCTGCTGCAACTCGGCCGTGCTTGGACTGAACGGATCGCGTCGGTCCTGGTCGTTGTACTGGAAGGTCTCGAAAGTCTTGATGACGGGCAGCGGCGGAATCGGCGCCCCCTTCTTGTGCTTTTCCTGGTCGACCCAGTCGCGAAGGTCCGACATGCCGCGGGTACAACCGCCGAGCACGAGCGCGGCAGCGAGCACCAGCACGACACGCATAGCCTGGCCAGGCCTGATGGCAGCCAACTTGCTCATTTCTGCCCCCCTGTCTTGGCCGCCGCCTTGCCCGTCGCCGACTTGGCATTGGCTGCCTTGGCTTCGGCGCTCTCGTCATCTTCCAGGTAGCGATAGGTCTTGACCGTGCCTTGCAGCACGAGCTGCCCACCGCCACCCTTGGCGTCTTTGTTCTTTGGCGTCAGCGACACATCGTGCAGGGTCAGGATGACCACGCGCGGCAGTGACGCCACACCGCTGATGAACGTGCCGAACTGGTGGTAGGTACCCACCATGCGCAGCTGGATCGGCTTCTCGGCGTAGAAGTCCTTCGGCGCCTCCGGCCCCGGCTGGAACAGCTCGGTTTCCAGGCCAGCCGACAGCGCGGTCTGCGAGATGTCCACCAGCAGCTCGGGCATTTCGGTCTTGCTGGGCAGCTGGCGCAAGAGCTGGCGCAACATGTCCTGCATCTCGTCGAGCTGCTGCTGCAGCGCTTCGAGATTCACCGACTTGGCCTGCTTCTGCGAGAACTCCTGCTTGAGCTGCTCTTCCTTGCTGGCGGCCTGTTGCAGAGAGTCCTGCTGGTCACTCACGAAGAAATACCAGCCGGCCAGCATCACGACGGCGAACAGCAGCACCGTGAAGAAGATCTTGATCGACTTGGGCCAGCCACCGATGTTGTTGCGATCGAGGTTCTGCAGGTCGTTGAGGAACTTCATGGCTTGGCTCCTCCGTTACCTGCCGCACTGGTGGGCTTGGCTCCCGTGGTGGCAGCGGCCGTAGTGGCGGCCTTGGCGGGCTGCGCAGCCGGAGCGGGCGCCGGTGTCGACGGGCTTGGGGCCGAACTGGACGGCGCAGGAGCCGCGGATGGAACGACCGGCGTACGCGAGTCGTCGCCACCCTCGGCGTTTTCGTCCTGCTTGGGTCGGCTCAGTGCCACATCCAGGCCAAACACGTACGGCATGCGGCTATCGCCATGCGTGTTCTCGGTTTTGCGCAGATCCGCATGACCCATCCACGGCGAGGATTCGATGTTGCGCATGTATTCGGCCACGCTGGCATTGGACTGCGCCAGGCCGTCCAGCGTCATCGAATCACCCGTCTGCTTGAGGCCACCAAGGCGCGCGCTGGCCGGAATGGTCTTCACCAGCTCATCGAACAGGTGAACCATCTGCGAGCGGTTGGCCTGGAGCTGCTCGATGATCTGCTTGCGGGCCAGCAGGCGTTCGCGGACCTTTTCCAGGTCCTTGATCTTGGCGATGCGTTCGTCGAGCTGCTTGATCTCACCTTGCAGATACGTGTTGCGCTCGTTCTGGTTGTCGATGCGCTGGTCCATCCAGAACACCCACAGCAACAGGACCAGCACCGCAGCCACGAAGGCTGCGCCCAGCTGCATGAAGAACTCGCGCTCGCGCTGCTTGCGGCGCTCGGCGCGCCACGGAAGTAGGTTGATATGTGCCATCAGTCGAAGCTCCTGAGCGCGAGGCCGACGGCGATCATCAGCGCAGGTGCATCCTGTGCCAGCGATTGCGCCTGCACGCGCGGCGACAGCGACATGCGTGCCAGCGGATTGGCCACCACGCACGGTACGCCCAGCTGCTCCTCGAGCATCGGACCGATGCCCTCGATGGAGGCGCATCCGCCGGCCAGCACGACCTGGTCCACCTTGCTGTATTCGCTGCCCGCGAAGAAGAACTGCAGCAGGCGGCTGATCTGCTGGATCAGCGACTCCTTGAACGGCTCCAGCGCCTCGCTCTCATACGATTCGGGCAGGCCGCCCTTGCGCTTTGCGCGACCGGCTTCCTCGTAGGAAAGACCGTAGCGGCGCATGATTTCATCGGTGAGCTGCTTGCCGCCGAACACCTGCTCGCGCGAGTAGATCGTGCGCTGGTTGCGCAGCACCGACAGGGTCGTCATGGTGGCGCCGATGTCGACCACGGCGACCAGTGCGTCGCGACCCACGTTCAACTGGTCGGCGACCATCGCGAAGGCGTTTTCCATGGCGAAGGCTTCGACGTCGATGACCCGTGCGGAGAGTCCGCCGAGATCGAGTGCGGCCACGCGCATGTCGACGTTCTCGGTGCGAGACGCGGCGAGCAGCACATTGTTCATTTCAGGGTTGTCGCGCACCGGACCCAGCACCTCGTAATCGAGGCTCACTTCCTCGATCGGATACGGGATGTACTGGTTGGCTTCGACCTGGATCTGCCCTTCGAGGTCGTCGTCGGACAGTTCACTGGGCATCGGGATGATGCGCGTGATCACGGCCGAGCCCGCCACCGCCGCCGATGCATGCTTGAGCTTGGAGCCCGAGCGCGCCAGCGCGCGCCGGATAGCCTCGCCCACCGCCTCGACTTCGACGATGTTCTTCTCGACCACTGCGTTGGGGGGCAGTGGCTCGACCGCGTAATGTTCCACGCGATAGCGACCGCCGGCCTGGCTGAGCTGCAGCAGCTTGACGGCCGTCGAACTGATGTCGACGCCAACAAGCGGCGGCTTCTTGGGTGTAAAGAGCCCCACGTTTTCCCCCTTGCCCCTGGACGCCCACGCCTGTATCGGCGGGATGCGCGACGGCATTTAATCCAAAAATTAATGTATTGGCAATGGCCTACGAGCTTTTTCTCGACCCATTCGCGTGACGTCATCCACACTTGGGCTATTCAGCCGGATGGCCTGTTTCTTGCTGTGACGCACTCGGTTCATGCCGCAGATACTGCTACATCTATACTCTGAGTTGTTTTGACTCACGTCTCGCTAACACCCAAACCATGCAAATTCTCAAGCGGTTGCTGCGCTGGTTCCTGATCCTGGCTTTCACGGGTTTGCTGCTGGGCGTTGCGGCGGTCGGCGTGGCCTATTGGCTGATTTCCCCCCGTCTCCCCTCGGTCGCCGTTCTCAAGGATTACCACATGCAGGTGCCGTTGCGGGTGCTTTCCGCAGACGGCAAGCTGATCGCGAGCTTTGGTGAGACACGGCGCATCCCTATCGGCATCGGCGAGGTGCCCGAGCGCCTCAAGCACGCTGTGCTTGCCGCCGAGGACGCGAGCTTCTACCAGCACCCGGGCGTGGACTGGCATGGCATCGCCCGCGCCGGCTGGCACGTGGTCACCTCGGGCGGTGACAAGGGCCCGGGCGGCTCCACCATCACCCAGCAGGTGGCCCGAAACTTCTTCCTGAGCCCCGAAAAGCTCTATTCCCGCAAGCTGACCGAGATCTTCATTGCCCTGCGGATGGAGAGCGAGCTGACCAAGGACCAGATCCTGGAGCTCTATCTCAACAAGATGTTCCTGGGCCACCGCTCCTACGGCGTGGCGGCCGCGGCTTCCTACTATTACGGCAAGACGCTTGATCAACTGAGCGTGGCCGAATGCGCCACCCTGGCCTCCACTTTCCAGCTGCCCTCGGTGGTGAACCCCCTCAACAACCCCAGGCGGATGATCGCCCGCCGCAACTGGGTGCTGGGGCAGATGCTGGAAAACCACTACATCAGCAAGGGCGAGTACGACCAGGCCGTCGCCGAAGCGAACAACGCCTCGCCGCATGAGCCGTCGATCGAGGTGGACGCCCCCTACCTGGCCGAAATGGTGCGCCTGCAGGTGCTTGAGCGCCTGGGCAACGATGCCCTCACTGAGGGCTATGTGGTGAAGACCACAGTGCAGAGCGGCCGACAGCAGGCAGCGGTCGATGCCGTGCGCTCGGGCCTGGTCGAGTATGACCACCGCCACGGCTGGCGCGGGCCCGAAGCCCACCAGGAGCTGGGAAGTGACGCCAGCAACGACGATCTCGACCGCGCCCTGGCCGGCTACACAGACATCGCCGGCATGCAGCCGGGCATCGTCACCGGCGTTGCCGGCGGCGAGGCAAGCCTCTACCTGGCCAGCCGCGAGCAGGTGAAGCTGGGCATGGAGCAGATGGCCTGGGCACGGCCCAAGAGCGTGGCCGCCCTGCTCAAGCGTGGCGACATCGTGCGCGTCTCGCGCGATGAAAAGGGCAACTGGCAACTCACTCAGATCCCGGCCGCCCAGAGCGCGCTGGTCTCGATCAGCCCGGAGGATGGCTCGCTCCAGGCCCTGGTCGGCGGCTTCAACTTCCTGCGCAGCAAGTTCAACCGCGCGGTGATGGCTGCCCGCCAGCCCGGTTCGAGCTTCAAGCCCTTCATCTACTCGGCAGCCTTCGAGCGCGGGTTTACGCCCGCCTCGATCGTCAACGACGCTCCGCTCGCCCTGCCCGATCCGTCGCGGCCCGGCGGCTTGTGGACGCCCTCCAACGACGACGACAAGTTCGATGGCCCGATCCGCCTGCGCGAGGCACTCGTGCAGTCGAAGAACCTGGTTTCCGTGCGACTGCTGGACGCGATTGGCGTGCGCTATGCGCGCGATTACGTCACCCGTTTCGGCTTCAGCCTGGACTCCCTGCCCAGCAACCTGTCGATGGCGCTGGGTACCGCCTCGGTGTCGCCCATGGGCATGGCCCGTGGCTATGCCGTGTTCGCCAATGGCGGCTACCTGGTGACACCGTTCTTCATCAGCGAGATCGATGATCGCGACGGCAAGCCCATCTATCTTGCCAACCCCGTCCGCGCCTGCCGCACATGCGCCGAACGGCTGCTCGACACCCGTCCACCGGGCCCGCCGCCAGCCGGCACCGTAGCCGCACCTGCCAATGCGGTTGCGACCGCGGGCAGCATGGGCGCGCCCGCCGCGCCGGTCAGTGTCGCCGGCGTGGGCGATGCCGTCCTCCCGGCCGACGCGCATGGCGAGGGCGCCCATCCGCCCGTGCTGGCGCCGCAAGTCATCGATCCCCGCAATGATTACCTGATCACCTCGATGATGCTGGACGTGGTCAAGCGCGGCACCGGCGCGGCAGCCATGGCCCTGGGCCGCGACGATCTGGCAGGCAAGACCGGTTCCACCAATGAGCACCGCGATGCCTGGTTCTCCGGCTTCAACGGCAGCCTCGTGACCACCGTCTGGGTCGGCTTCGACGACTTCAGCCCGCTGGGCAAGGGCGAGTTTGGCGCCAAGGCCGCGCTTCCCATATGGATGTCGTACATGGGGGCTGCACTAAAAGATCTCCCGTCGGCTACGCTACCGATGCCGCCGGGCATCTCAACCGTGCAGCTCGACGGCCGGTCCGAAATCATGAAGGTCGAAGATGTAGACCGGATGCGCGAACAGGCCAACCAGCAGCAGGAGGACCAGGACCAGCAACACGCCTACGACATCTTCTGACAGCGGGATCGCTTCGATCCCGACGCCCGCGCCCGCAACGGCGGACGCCCGCAACAGGGAGGAACAGGCATGGCACGTGGCCAGCACCATCGCATTCACGCGCAGGATCGCCTTCAGCGCAATCGCCTTCGCGTCGCCCAGGAAGCGGCACGACTGATGAGCGAACACGGCATCCGCGACTTCCACCACGCCAAGATCAAGGCCGCCGAGCGGCTTGGCATCCTCGATGCGCAGGCATTGCCGCGCAATAATGAGATCGAAGATGCACTGCGCGAGCACCAGCGCATCTTCCACGCCGACTCCCAACCCCAACTTTTGCAGGAACGTCGCGAAGCCGCGGCCGAAGCCATGCGTTTTCTCGAGCATTTCGAGCCACGCCTGGTCGGCGCCGTCCTCGACGGTACCGCCGATGCGCATTCGGCGGTGTGCCTGCATGTCTTCAGCGACACGCCCGAGTCAGTCGTGCTCTTCCTGCAGGAACGCGGCGTTCCCCTCACCCAGCAGACGCGCAAGTTGCGCATCAAGCGCGACGAGCAGAACGAATACCCCGTGCTGCTTTTCGCCGCCGACGGGCTTCCCTTCGACATCACCGTGCTGCCGCACGATTCGCTGCGCCAGCCGCCGCTAGACCGCATCGACGAAAAACCGATGCGCCGTGCATCGCTCGCCGCCGTGGAGGAGTTGCTGGCGACGGCGGAGAACGATGACGAGTTCGAACGAATGCTGTCGTCCGCGTTGCGCTAAGGACATCCACTGCCGAAGCCGTGACCGGAGATGCCGAAAGATTCGACGAGCGGTCATAAAAAAGCCCCGGCCATGTGAACTGCATCCCAGAAGTTGGACACCCGTCCAATCTCTGGGGTGTTTTTCATGGCGAAGTATGACGAGCGATTTAAGCTCAAGGTGGCCCGGGAGGGTGCGCGAGGCACCGCTGGATTGAGGGAGGTGGCTCGCCAATATGGGCTGGATTATTCGATGGTGCGCCGTTGGGTAGACAACTACCGAGAACACGGCGCGGTGGGCCTGGCAAAGAAGCACAGCCGCTACGACGCCTTGTTTAAACAGCGCGTGCTTCAGCGGATACGTGACGAAGGTTTGTCTCGTCGACAAGCGATGACGCTCTTTGGCATCCGCAGCCCGGGAGTCATCGCCGTGTGGCAACGCCAGTATGATCGGGACGGTCCGGACGCGCTGACGCCTGCCTGCGAACGAAGACCATCGATGCCCTCGAAAAAACCCACGATCCCCAAGCCCGACGAGGAGCTCACACGCGAGGAGCTGCTCAAGGAGCTAGCCTATCTGCGTGCGGAGACCGCCTACCTAAAAAAACTCGATGCCTTAATCCAGGAAGAGCAAGCGGCGACGCGCGCCAACAAGCGCAAGCCATTCAAGGATTAAGGCATTCCCATCCGTTGACCCTATTGCTCAGGGCCGCGGAGCTCTCCCGCAGCACGTTCTATTACCAGGTCCAGGCCATGGCCGCGGGCGACAAGCAGGCGGATCTGAAAGCCAGGATCCGCGCCGTCTACGATTGCCATAAAGGGCGGTACGGGTATCGACGAATCACGGCCGCCCTGAGCCAGACGGGCGACGTCATCAATCACAAGGTCGTGCAGCGCCTGATGCGCAAGATGGATCTGAAGTCGCGGGTGCGGGTGAAGAAATATCGGTCCTACCGAGGCGAGCAGGGTGCGGTCGCGCCCAACGAGCTCAAACGGAACTTCCAGGCGGCACGACCCAATCAGAAATGGGTGACCGACGTAACCGAGTTCAAGGTCGACGGGCAAAAGCTGTACTTGTCACCGGTCATGGACCTCTACAACGGCGAGATTGTCGCCTATGAGACCAGCGCCCGCCCCGTGTTCGACATGGTTCGCTCCATGCTCGGCAAGGCCTTCGCCCGCCTGGGTCCGTCGGACGCACCGCTGTTGCACTCCGATCAGGGCTGGCAGTACCAGCAACCTGCCTACCGGCGACTGCTGGCCGGCCGAAACCTGACCCAAAGCATGTCCCGTAAGGGCAACTGTCTGGACAACGCGGCGATGGAGAGCTTCTTCGGCACGCTTAAGGCCGAGTTCTTCCACCTTGATCGTTTCGACAGTATCGAGCAGCTCAAGCGCGGCATCGACCGCTACATCCGCTACTACAATCACCACCGCATCAAGCTCAAACTCAAAGGCCTGAGTCCGGTGCAATACCGGACCCAGGCCTTCGATCCCTAGCTTTCAACTGTCCAACTTTGTGGGGTCAGTTCAATGCCGGGGCTTCTCATTTCGCTGCCGCAAAGCTCAACGCTTGTCGGACGACACGTAGTTACGCACGTCGGCGCCGGTATAGATCTGGCGCGGACGGCCGATGCGCGCTCCCGGGGTTTCGTGCTGCTCGATCCAGTGGGCAATCCAGCCGGCGGTACGGGCGATGGCGAACATCACGGTGAACATCTCGGTCGGGATGCCCAGCGCCTTGTAGATGATGCCCGAGTAGAAGTCGACGTTCGGGTAGAGCTTGCGCTCGACGAAGTAATCGTCCTTCAGCGCCGCCTCTTCCAGCTTCATCGCCACGTCGAGCAGCGGGTCGTTGACACCCAGCTCGTTGAGCACCTTGTGGCACATCTCGCGGATGATCTTCGCGCGCGGATCGAAGTTCTTGTACACGCGATGGCCGAAGCCCATCAGGCGGAAGTTGTCGTTCTTGTCCTTCGCGCGCTTGACGGCGGTCTCGACCTTGTCGGCCGAACCGATCTCTTCGAGCATCTTCAGCACGGCTTCGTTGGCGCCGCCGTGTGCCGGACCCCACAGCGCGGTGATGCCCGCGGCGATGGAGGCATACGGGTTGGCACCGGTGGAACCGACCAGGCGAACCGTCGATGTCGAAGCGTTCTGCTCGTGGTCGGCGTGCAGGATGAACAGCAGGTCCAGCGCCTTGGCGGCCACCGGGCTCATCTCCAGAGGTTCGCTCGGCACTTCGAACATCATGTGCAGGAAGCGATCAACGTACTCAAGGTTGTTGCGCGGATAGCGGAACGGCCAGCCGATGGAATAGCGATAGCAAGCGGCGGCGATGGTCGGCATTTTCGCGATCAGGCGGATCGCGGCAAGCTTGCGGTCATCGGCGTTATCGACATCGATATCGTCGTGATAGAAGGCCGACAGCGAAGCCACCGAGGCGGCCAGCATGGCCATCGGGTGAGCGTCGTGGTGGAAGCCCTTGAAGAAGTCCTTCAGCGACTCATGCATCATCGTGTGATGCGTGATGTCGTGCTCGAACGCAGAGAACTGGTCCTTGGTGGGCAGTTCGCCGTTCAACAGCAGGTACGAGGTCTCGAGGAAGTTGGACTTCTCGGCCAGCTGCTCGATCGGGTAGCCGCGATACAGCAGGACGCCCTGGTCACCGTCGATGTAGGTGATGGCGCTCTTGGTGCTGGCCGTGCTGCCGTAACCCGGGTCGTAGGTGAAGTGGCCCGTGTCCTTGTACAGCGTGCCGATGTCGATGCATGCGGGACCAAGGGTGCCGCTGAGCAGGGGTAGTTCACTGCTGCGGTTGGTCGACTCATCCACCAACTTGACGATCTTGGATTCGGACACGGAAAACCTCCTTCACAAATGGCGTCGCCTGCGTGCCGCAGGGAGCGGCAGCCGGCGATTGAATTTGATGCCGCGCGGGGAAGTCGCGACACCTCGCCACCCATTATCGCATATCGACCCGGCAACATGCCCTAGCGGATGGTCGGATGGCGGACGCAAAAAAACACGGGGCGAGCCAGTGCTCGCCCCGTGTCAACATGCTTGGCTCACGCTCCGCAAGGGACGCGTGACCGCAGGCTGTTCGCGCGATTACTTCTGCGCGTAGCGCTTGCGGAACTTGTCGACGCGACCGCCGGTGTCCAGCGTCTTCTGCTTGCCGGTGTAGAACGGATGGGAATGGCTGGAGATATCCACCTTGATCAGCGGGTACTCGTTGCCGTCTTCCCACTTGACGGTTTCCTTGGTGGAGATCGTCGAGCGCGTAAGGAACGCGAAGTCGGACGACAGATCCTGGAACACCACCTGGCGATAATTGGGATGGGTATCGGGCTTCATGACTGGCTCAAAGCGGTGGGTGAAAAGAGCGGCATTTTAACTACAGAACGCAGCCATTGGCAAGCAGGTCAGCCACTTGGACCCTGAAACCCCTGAAATGAGCGCCTCAGGCACCCAGCGCCCGGCGCACCATCGCGCCGAAGCGCGCCTGATCCACCTCCATCACGATGCGCGCATTGGCCCGCTGGCCGAGGCGGCCGCTCCAATCGACCACCGTGGCGCCCCGGGTCAGCCGCCCATCGAGTTCCACGGCGACATGACGCTCTTCCATGCGCGTCACGATGGAGGCATCGATCGCCACCGCCATCGCCAACGCATCGGCGGCGATGACACCGCGTCGCCCGCGCTTGAGGTTGAACGCACGCGCCGTCCCGAACACCTGCTCGAAGAACGTCGCGCGCTGGTCGCCGGCGGTTAGCCAGACATTGAATTCCGCGTCGTCGAAGGCATGGCGCAACACCACTTCCCAGTCGACCAGGTCGAACATCGGAAACGCCTCGAACACGACATGCGCCGCTTCCGGATCGAACCCGATGTTGAACTCCGCGGGAATCTTGCCGGTGTTGCCCAGGCCGGTCACCGCACCGCCCATGATGACCAGCCGCTTCACGCGCTGTGGCAACGAAGGATCCAGCCGCACGGCGAGCGCCAGGTTCGTCAGTGGCCCCAATGCCACCAGCGTGAGATCCGGCTGCTCGCGCGTAAGCCGCAGGATGGCCTGCACGGCGTGCTCGTCGGCAGCCTGCGCGCTGGGCTCGGCAAAGCCGACATCGCCCAGTCCATCGGCGCCATGCACGTGCACGGCGTCTTCCTCGGGCATGCGTACCAGTGGCGTCGGGCAGCCGGGAAACACCGGCGTCGGCTGGCCGACCAGATCCACCAATGTGCGCGCGTTGCGCACGGTATGCCCCAGGCCCACGTTGCCAGCGGCGATCGTCAGACCATGCACGTCGGCGTGCGCGTGCGCCATCAGGACGGCGAGTGCGTCATCCACGCCGGGGTCGGTATCGATCAGCAACTGGGGCTTGGTCATGGGGCGTCTTTGGCCTTGGGGGCTGGTTAGCTTAGGCGGTTGGGCAGCCGGCGCAAGAGCCGCCGCATGTACACATGCCTCAGGCATGCGCGTAGCGCGCGGCGCCACCAATCCAGCGGGCAATGAGGCGTTCGGCCTGCTGCGGCTGCTGGCCAAGCAGATGCTCGCCCACTTCCTGCACGGCCGGCAGCAGGTGGGCGTCACGTGAGAGGTCGGCGATGCGGAAGCTGAGTTGTCCGGTCTGGCGCGTGCCCAGCACTTCGCCCGGCCCGCGCAATTCCAGATCCTTTTCGGCAATGCGGAAACCGTCGTTGGTTTCGCGCATGACCTGAAGTCGTTCGCGCGCCAGCTGACCAAGCGGCGGCTGATAGAGCAGCACGCAATTGGAGGCGATCGCGCCGCGGCCGACACGGCCGCGCAACTGATGCAATTGCGCCAGCCCGAGGCGCTCGCTGTTCTCGATGATCATGAGGCTGGCGTTGGGCACATCGACGCCCACTTCGATCACGGTGGTCGCGACCAGCACCGACAAACCACCCGCCTTGAACTCATCCATCACCGCCTGCTTTTCCCTGGGCTTCATGCGGCCGTGGATGAGGCCGATGCGGCAATCGGACAATACGGCGGACAACTCCGCATGCGCCACTTCGGCAGCCTGCGCACGCAGTTGTTCCGATTCTTCGATCAGGGTGCACACCCAGTAAGCCTGGCGACCTTCGAGGCAGGCGGCGTGGATGCGCTCGATCACGTCGACTCGTCGCGCGTTGGAGATGGCGATGGTCTGCACGGGCGTGCGGCCAGGCGGCAGTTCATCGATGGCCGAGACGTCGAGGTCGGCGTACGCGCTCATCGCCAGCGTGCGCGGAATCGGCGTGGCGGTGAGCACGAGCTGGTGCGGCACCAATCCACTGTCGCGGTCGGCGCCCTTGTCTCGCAGGGCAAGCCGTTGCTGCACGCCAAAGCGATGCTGCTCATCGACGATCACCAGCCCCAGCCGCGCAAACGCCACGCCCTCCTGCATCAATGCATGCGTACCGATCACCACCTGCGCGCCGGACGCCACGTGTTGCAGCGCCTGTTGCCGCGCCCTGCCCGCTACCTTGCCCGCAAGCCACGCCACTTCGATACCGAGCGGCGTCAGCCAATGGCGGAAGTGATGCAGGTGTTGCTCAGCAAGAAGCTCGGTGGGCGCCATCAGCGCCACCTGGCAACCCGACTCCACCGCAGCCAACGCCGCCAGCGCCGCCACGATCGTCTTGCCGCTGCCCACGTCGCCCTGCACGAGCCGCAACATGGGACGGGGCTGCGCGATGTCACGGGCGATATCGGCGCTGACGCGCTGCTGCGCACCGGTGAGACCGAACGGCAGGCTTTCCAGCAAGCGGGCCCGCAACACGCCAGTGCCTTCCAGGCTGGGCGCATGCCGGCGACGCACGGCGGCACGCAGGCGCTTGAGGCTCAGGTGCTGGGAGAGCAGCTCTTCGAACGCCAACCGCTGCTGCGCAGGATGACGCCCTGCGGTGAGCTGGCCGAGATTGGCGTCCGGTGGCGGGCGATGCACGTAGAGCAACGCTTCGCGCAGGGATGTGAGTCCATGCGCCTCGCACAAGGCAGGAGGAATCAGTTCGAGCTGCGCGTCGGGAGGCAGCAGCGCCAACGCTTTGGCGATCACGCCGGCAAGACGTTTCTGGCCGAGTCCTTCGGTCGTCGGGTACACCGGCGTGAGCAGTTCATCGACCGACGCCTGCTCGTCATCGGCAAGCCGCTGGTATTGCGGATGAACCATCTCCAGGCCTTGCGCGCCCTGGCGCACCTCGCCGTAGCACAGCAGGCGCGTGCCAGGCTGCAACTGGTCGGACTGGCTGCGACGGAAATGGAAGAAGCGCAGCACCAGCGTCTGGCGCGAGTCATCACCGATCGCCACCTTCAGCTGCGGCCGGTAGCGGAAGCCGCGCTCCATCGCCTCCACCACACCCTCCACCTGCGCGCGCTCGCCGGGACGCAGCTCAGCGATGGGCGTGACGCGTGTCTTGTCCTCGTAGCGCAGCGGCAGGTGGAACCACAGGTCCTGCACGCGCTCCAGGCCCAGCTTGCCCAGCACCTGCGCGAGCGCGGGGCCGACGCCGGGCAGCGTGGCCACCGGCGTCGCGCCGGGATCAGCGGGATTGGGATCGGAAGAGCGCGCGCTACGGGACGACATCGGCAAAGCCTAACCGAGCCGACGCTACATGCGCAGCCGGCGACGCTGCGCCGGCTGTCGGTGCGGGCAAACCGGAAGGATCAGTCGAGCACCATGATGGCATCGACTTCCACGTCGGCGAGCTTGGGCAACGCCGACACTTCGATGGTGGAACGCGCCGGGTACGGTGCCTGGAAATACTCGCCCATCACTTCATTGACCGACGCGAAATGACCAAGGTTGGTGACGTAGATGCCCACGCGCACGATCTTGTCCATCGAGCCGCCGGCCGCTTCCACCACGGCCTTGAGGTTGTCGAACACGCGGCGCGTCTGCAACGTGATGTCGCCTTCCACCAATTGCCCGGTCCTCGGATCGAGCGGAATCTGCCCGGAGAAGTACACGGTGTTGCCGGCGCGCACGGCCTGCGAGTAAGGGCCGATCGCGGCGGGAGCCTTGTCGGTGGCGATGATCTGACGGGACATGTGGTGGCCTCGTGGTTGCACAGGCGCACAGTCTAGAGCGAGAAGTGGGTGAGAAAAACCAGGAGTGAGTGGAGAGGAACGAGTAGTGAGAGAAGAGCCAGCACGCTTTCTCTCGTTTCTCACTCCTCTTCACTCACTCCTCGCCCTAAAGCGGATAACGGTACGCGCCGCTGACCACGCCGGTGCGCCGCACGCGACGAATCACTTCGGCCAGATGCTTGCGGTTCTTCACTTCGAGCGCAAAGAGCAGCGTGGCCGCCGCGGCATCGCGCTCGACGTATTCCACGTTCTCGATATTGGAGTTCGCCGCGGCAATGGCGGCCGCCACCGTGGCCAGCACGCCGGGACGGTTGATGACCTCGATGCGCAGCTCGGCGCGGTAGTCGCCCTGCACGTCGCGATCCCATTCGATGGCCACGCAGCGCTCGGGCGACTTGCGCAGCTCCACCACATTGGGGCATTCCACGCGGTGCACCACGATGCCCTTGCCCGAGGACAGGTAACCGATGATCTCGTCGCCCGGCAGCGGGTGACAGCAGTTGCCGAAGCTGAGCACGCCGCGCTCCGCACCGGTGATGCGGATCTTTTCCATCGCGTGCGGCGTCTGCTGCACCTCGGTGGATTTCTTGCCGCGCGCCGCCACCAGCGCACTGGCGACCAGGTGCGGCATGCGGTTGCCCAGGGCTATGTCGGAAAGCAGTTCTTCCAGCCGCTTGAGCTTGGAGGTTTCCAGGAAGCGGTCGAGCACCGCCGGCGGAATCGCGTCCAGGCTCGTGCCCAGCGCATCGAGTGCGCGGTCGAGCATGCGGTGGCCGAAGTCCACCGCGTCCTCGTGCTGCAGGTGCTTGAGGTACTGGCGGATCGCCGTGCGCGCCTTGCCCGTCACCACCGACTCCAGCCAGGCCGGGTTCGGCACCGCCGACGGCGCGGTGATGATCTCCACCAGCTGACCCGATTCCAGGCGCGTGCGCAGCGGCACCAGTTTCTTGTCCACGCGCGCGGCCACCGCGTGGTCGCCCACATCGGTATGCACGGCGTACGCGAAATCCAGCGCCGTCGCATTGCGGGGCAGCGCCAGGATGTCGCCGCGAGGCGTGAACAGATAGACCTCGTCCGGGAACAGGTCGATCTTGACGTTTTCGATGAACTCGGACGACGAAGCGGTGTGCGCCTGGCTGTCAGCCAGCGAGGAAAGCCATTCGCGGGCCCTCGCCTGCGCGCTGTTGGCCGGGCCCGAATCGGTCTTGTAGGCCCAGTGCGCCGCCACGCCGCGTTCGGCCACCGAGTCCATCTCCGCCGTGCGGATCTGCACCTCGATCGGTGCGCCGAAAGGCCCCAGCAGCACGGTGTGCAGCGACTGGTAGCCGTTGGCCTTGGGAATGGCGATGAAATCCTTGAAGCGGCGATCCACCGGTTTGTAGAGGCTGTGCACGGCGCCCAGCGCCATGTAGCAGCTCATCGCCGAATCGACCACCACGCGAAAACCGTAGACGTCCATCAGCTGCGCGAACGTCTTGTGCTCGCTGCGCATCTTCGAATAGATGCTCCACGGCGACTTGATGCGACCCACCACGCGCACGGCGATGTGTTCGGCCGCCAACCGCTGCGACAGGGCCGTCTCGATCTTGCCCATGGCCTCGCGTCGGTTGCCCAGGGCAGCGCGAATGCGTTCGCTGATGACGCGATAACGATCGGGATACAGCGCGCGGAAGCCCAGGTCCTGCAGCTCCGCCTTGAACTTGTTCATGCCCAGCCGCTGCGCGATGGGCGCGTAGATCTCCAGCGTCTCGCGCGCAATGCGGCGGCGCGAGGGGGCATCCTTCGCACCCAGCGTGCGCATGTTGTGCAGGCGATCGGCGAGCTTGATCAGGATGACGCGCAGGTCGCGCGCCATCGCCAGCAGCATCTTGCGAAAGCTTTCCGCGTCCGCTTCCTGCCGGCTGGAAAAACGCATCTTGTCCAGCTTGGTGACGCCGTCGACCAGTTCGGCCACGGTTTCGCCGAATTCGCCCGACAGTTCCGCACGGCTGAGCTCGGTGTCTTCCAGGGTGTCATGCAGGATAGCCGCGATGATGGTCTCGGCATCCAGGCCCAGCTCGGCCAGGATGCCGGCCACCGCCACGGGGTGCGTGATGTAGGGCTCACCGCTCTTGCGGGCCTGGCCCTCATGGGCCACTGCGCCCACCTGGTAGGCGCGTACTACGCGTTCCACCTGCGCCTCGGGCAGGTACGACACGCGCTCCTTGAGGGCCAACACGTACGGGGGCAGCGTCGACGTATCCAGCGAAGAGGAATCCGTGACGGCCGGCATGGATGTACGGTCCCCGCTCAGGCGACCGCCTCCGTGCGTTTGGAGCGAATCAGGCGGGCGGCTCGGTCCAGACAGTGCCAAGCGCCGGACATGCCGGCGCTCAAGGGGCGCTGTCTACAGCCGCCGCCGTCCATCAGTCGTCCCCGCCCTTGGAGAGGTCGTCGTCCACCTCGGCGGCGGCCCATTCCAGGGCTTCGCGCTCGGCGCGCTCACGCTCGCTCTTGTCGATCTCGTCGATGGTGGCCTGGTCGATGCGGCGGTCGGCGATCTCGCGAAGCGCCAGCACGGTCGGCTTGTCGTGGTCGGGATTGACTGCCGGCTCGGCACCCTTGGAGAGCTGGCGGGCGCGCTTGGTCGCCATCAGCACCAGTTCAAAGCGGTTGTCGACTACCTGCAGGCAGTCTTCGACGGTAATGCGGGCCATCTGAAATCCTTAGGGAATAAAGCGACTTAGTCGAATAGCAGTGTAGCCAGAGGCCGCTTTGCTGGCAATGCAGCAAACCGTATGATGCGCGGTTCAGCCAGCCTGCAGCCCGTCGCCGGGACACTTGCAGGGGTCTGTACACAATAAAAAACCAAGCAGTACAATATTGTACTTTCCCCGGGACTGTTGCCACCGATGCCGTCCGCCCTCCTCCCACTGCTCAAGCGCTGCCTGCCGCTGGTTGCCATGGCCCTGCTGGCGAGCTGCTCGATCGCCAAGCCGCGCACGGACGACCCCCACGAGAAATTCAACCGCAGCATGTATGCGTTCAACGACTCGATGGACAAGGCGTTCATCCGGCCGGTCGCCGTCGGCTACCGCAAGGTGACCAATCCGCCGGTCCGACGCGCGGTCAGCGATTTCTTTACCAACATCCGCATGCCGATCACGGTGGCGAACGACCTGCTGCAGGCCCGTCCCAAGCAGGCCGTGCAGAGCACCAGCCGTTTCCTGGTCAACCTGACGCTAGGCGTGGGCGGCTTCTTCGATCCTGCCAGCCAGCTAGGCATTCCGCTGCAGGACACCGACTTCGGCATCACCCTGGCGCGCTGGGGCGTGCCGGAGGGCGACTACCTGGTGCTGCCGTTCGTTGGCCCGACGACGGCCCGCGACGTCTGGCGCCTACCGGTGGACAGCTACTTCTTCGACCCGCTGAGCTATTACTCGCGCAACCACGATTTCGAATACGGCCAGGAATACCTGCCGGAGCTGTTCTACCTGGTCACGCTGCGGTCGCGCGGCATCGACGCGGAGAGCTTCCTGCAGTCGGCGTACGACCCCTACGTGTTCATGCGCGATGCCTACCGCCAGCAGCGCCTGTACGAGCTCTACGACGGCAACCCGCCGGCCGAGATCATCGAACAGATGCAGGGCCTGAAGGACAACAACTTCGATCCTGACGAGCTGCTGGACGAGCAGCACAAGTGGGAGAACAAGCAGCAGTCCAACGACCAGCAGCCAAGCAAGAACTGAGGCTGCTGCCGGGACAAAAAAGGGGCCGCAAGGCCCCTTTTTCGTGGCGTGGACGGCCCAGTCGATCAGGCCATCAAGCCTTCCACCTCGCAAACGCTGGCCAGCAGGTGCATGCCCTCGGGTACGTTGCTCACGGCCAGCGGCCTGCCCCGCTCCGCCGCCTGCGCCAGCACGGCCAGCACGCAGGCCAGGCCCGCGCTATCGCTGCGCGTTACGCCGCCCAGATCGAGCACGCGGCGACCGCCACGGGCTGCCGCCACACCGATCATTTCCAGCGCCGACGCGGCATTGGCAAAGGTAAGCACGCCCGACACCCGCAAGGTATCCGGCGCGCTTTCGTCGATCCGCATGGAAGCGCTGGTAGCGGCAATCGTCACTTGGTGGAAGCCTTGGCGTCCTTTTCCATCGTCTCCAGCGCCTTCTCGCCCTGGGTTTCCAGGTTGGTGGTCAGCTGGTCGATGCCGGCCTTGCGGATTTCCGCATCCACCTGGTTGCGGTAGTTGGTGACGTAGGAAATGCCTTCGATGATCACGTCGTAGGCCTTCCAGCTGCCGTCACGCGCCTTGCGGAAGGCGTAATCCACGGCCACGGTCTTGCCATCGTCCAGCACCACCTGGGTGCGCACGATGGTGCGCTTGTCGTTGAGGTCGCCGGAGAACGGCAGCACCTTCACCCGGCCGCGGGTGTAGTTCAGCAGGCCTTCGGCGTAGCGGTGCGTGATGGAGTTGTAGAACGCCTTGGCAAAACGGGCGCGCTGTTCGGGCGTCGCTTCGCGGGCGTGCTGGCCGAGCACCAGGATCGACGCGTAGTCGATGTCGAAGTGCGGCAGGAACACATCGTCGATCACCGAGATCAGCTTTTCCTGATCGTTCTTCAGCTGCTGACGGTGACCTTCGATGGCATTGCCGAGCTGGTCGGCGATGACCTGCACCACCTGCGCGGGAGTCTGCTGTGCATCGGCGGAAGCCGGCGCGTTCTGCGCCAGGGCGGGGGTGGCGATGACGCCGCCAAACGCGATGGCGGTGGCAAGGGCCAGGCTACGCAACATGGGGGAACTCCTGATGATGATCCGGGGGGAATATCGGGCCACGAGGCGATGACTCAATGCTTGGCGTCGCCATCGGCCGGCTTCTTGTCGCTGGGCGAGCCATTGACCAGGAACTTGCCGATGAGATCCTCGATCTGCAGCGCCGACTGGGTCAGCACGAGCTCGTCGCCTTCCTTCAGCATGTCCGGCGAGCCGCCGGGCTGGATGGCAACGTACTGCGTGCCGATCAAACCGCTGGTGAACACTGCGGCGGCCGAATCGTCGGGAATCTGGTTGAACTTCTTGTCGATGGACAGGGTGACTTCGGCGTCCAGCTTGACCGGGTCGGCCCGCACCGACTGCACGCTTCCGATGGCCACGCCAGCCATCTTCACCGGTGCGCCGGCCGACAACGCGCCGATGTTGGTGAAACGCGCCTTGACCGTATAGCTGCCGGCCAGGTTGTCCGCCGCACCGCCGGCGCCGAAGAACTTGCCGAGCATCTCCTCCAACTGCTGGGCCGGGCGGGTCAGCGCCAGCGTGCCGCCTTCAGCCAGGGTCTTCTGGGAACTGCCGTACTGCAGGCCCACGTACTGATCGCCCAGCAGACCGCTGGTGAAGATGGTGGCGACCGTGTCGTCGGGGATCTTGTCGTAGCGCTGGTCAATGGCCAGCTTGACATCGGCTGTCTCCTTGCCCGGATCCAGCGTAATGGACTGCACCTGGCCCACGCGCACGCCCGCGACCTTCACCGGTGCGCGCACCTTCAGCTGGCCGATGTTGGCGAAGTGCGCGTCGACCGTATAGGTAGGCCCGCGGCTGGTGTTGACCACCGAGGTGGTCTGGGTGGCGAGATAGCCGAGCGCGGCAAAGCCGAGCACGATGAACAGGCCGGTGCCGACGGCATAGGAGGGTCTCTGGCTCACGGCACGATCCTCAAGGTATGAAAGATGGTTACGGTCATGGCGGCGCTCACATCAGGAAGGCGGTGAGCACGAAATCCAGCGCCAGGATGGCGATGGACGAAGCGACCACGGTACGGGTGGTGGCATAGGCCACGCCTTCGCTGGTCGGCGGCGTGGTGTAGCCCTGGAATACGGCAATCAGCGAGACGACGATGCCGAACACGAAGCTCTTCCACAGCACGCCGTTGATGACGTCCTTGCCCACCTCGACGGTGGCGGTCATGTTCGACCAGAAGGTGCCGTTGTCGATGCCCAGCCAGTTCACGCCCACCAGGTGCCCGCCGAAGATGCCCAGCGCGCAGAACACGCAGCTCAGCAGCGGCATGGCGATCACGCCAGCGAGAAAACGCGGCACGGCCACGTAGGCGATCGGATCGACCGCCATCATTTCCATCGCCGCGATCTGGTCGGTGGCGCGCATAAGCCCGATTTCGGCGGTGACCGAAGTACCCGCGCGGCCGGCGAAAAGAAGTGCCGTGACGACCGGGCCCAGCTCGCGGTAGATCGCAATGGCGACCACCGTACCGGTGGCCGAGGTGCCCCCAAAGATCGACAGCACGTCGTACAGCTGCAGGCCGAGCACCATGCCGACGAACAGGCCGCAGACCATGATGATGATCAGGCTCATCGCGCCGACGAACCACAGCTGGCGAATCGTCTCGCGATAGTGGCGCAGGCTGCGCGGTACCGCCGCCAGCATGCGCAGCAGGAACAGGCCGCAGTTGCCGATCTGCTCCAGCGAGCGCAATACGATGTTGTCGCGGGTCATCGACAGGCTCATGCGCCCCTCCGTGGAAAACCGAGCGAGGTCGCGTAGTCGCCCGCGGGATACTGGAACGGTACCGGCCCGTCCGCGTCGCCACCGAAGAACTGCCGCGTCCACGGCGAGCCGTCGCTGGCGATGGTCTTGGGATCGCCCTGCGCCACGACCTTGCCGTTGGCGATGAGATAGATGTGATCGGCCACCTGCTTGATCGCCTCAAGTTCGTGCGCGACCAGCACGCTGGTGATGCCCAGCGTTTCGTTGAGCGTGCGGATCAGCTTCAGCACCTGGTTCAACGCGATGGGATCCAAACCGACGAACGGTTCGTCGTAAAGGATCAGCATCGGGTCGAACACGATCGCGCGTGCCAGCGCCACGCGTCGCGCCATGCCGCCGGACAGTTCCGCCGGCATCAGCGCGGCGGCGCCGCGCAGGCCCACGGCCTGCAGCTTGGTCAGCACGATGTTGCGGATCAGCACTTCCGGCAATTGCGTGTGCTGGCGCAGCGGAAAGGCCACGTTCTCGAACACGTCGAAATCGGTGAGCAGCGCGGAGTTCTGGAACAGGTAGCCGATGCGCTCGCGCAGCTCGAACAGCTTCTCGCGCGACAGCTTCGACACGCTTTGGCCATCCACCCAGACCTCGCCCGCATCGCCTCGCATCTGGCCGGTGATGTGTTTGAGCAGCGTGGTCTTGCCGGTACCGCTGGGACCCATGATCGCGGTGACCTTGCCGCGCGGAATGTCCATGTCCAGCGCGTCGAACACCTTCTTGCCATTGAGCACCGTGGTCAGGCCACGGACGCGCACCAGGGCGCTGTCGTCGGGCTTGGCGCTAATGGGATCGGTCATGGGCAGGCTATGGCTGACGAGAAAGGCGCCACGTTAGCGGAATACCGGTATGAAGACCATGCGCCGCCCGTCCCGTTGCTCAGGAATCGCTAACGAAACAAGACCTTGCGGAAGCGAGGCGTTTTTTTGTGGGAGCGCACCCTGTGCGCGACGAGCGCGGAGACGAGCACGGAATGAAATAGCCGAGAGATTCGGCGCCAGCCTTAAGACCGCCAACCGAGACATGCCGCCGCGGTCGCGCACAAGGTGCGCCCCCACAAAGGCAACTTCTTAGGCCAGCAACTCGGCGATCAGCGACTCATGCCGCTGCCATTGCAACTGGCTGCGCTGACGCACGGCGCGCACGATGGCCTGCAGGTCATCCAGCGCGGCATCGAAATGGTCGTTGACGATGATGTAGTCGAATTCGTGCGCGTGCGCGATTTCCTCGCGCGAATTGTGCAGGCGGCGCGCGATCACCTCGGCGCTGTCCGACCCACGGCCACGCAGGCGACGCTCCAGCTCGATGCGCGAGGGCGGCAGGATGAACACGCCTACGCAGTCCGGCTTGGTCTTGCGAATCTGCCGGGCGCCCTGCCAGTCGATCTCCAGCAGCACGTCCCGCCCTTCTTCCAGCAGCGTGTTCACCGTGTTTCGCGAGGTGCCGTAGAGATTTCCATGCACCTCGGCATGTTCCAGGAAGATGCCTTCGGCGACCTCGCGCTCGAACTCGGCGCGCTCGACGAAGTAATAGTGCCGACCGTACTGCTCGCCCGGGCGCGGCGGCCGCGTGGTGTGCGAGATCGACAGGGAAATAGCCGGCTCGCGTTCGAGCAGCGCGTTGACCAGAGTCGACTTGCCCGCACCTGAAGGCGCGGCCACCACGAACAATGTGCCCTCGATGCCGACGGCGTTGGACGGGCCCGTATTCATTCGATGTTCTGCACCTGCTCGCGCATCTGCTCGATCAGCACCTTCAGCTCCACCGCCGCGTTGGTGCTGCGCACGTCCACGGCCTTGGAGCCGAGCGTATTGGCTTCGCGGTTGAATTCCTGCATCAGGAAGTCGAGGCGGCGGCCGATGGCCTCCTTGGTGCCCAGCACGCGGCGCGTTTCGATGATGTGCGCGGTGAGGCGGTCGAGTTCTTCATCCACGTCGCTACGGGTGATCTGCAGCACCAGCTCCTGTTCCAGGCGGCCCGGATCGGCGGGCTGCTTGATGTCGGTCAGGCGCGACTCGAGGCGCGTGCGCAGGCCTTCGCGGATCTGCGGCATGAAGCTGCGAACGTCGGCCACGATGCGCTCGATGGCATCGAGGCGCTCCTTCAGCAGCTCGGCCAGCTTGGCGCCCTCGCGTTCGCGAGTCGCGGTCAGCGCGTCGAGCGCACGGTCCAGCACGTCCAGCAGGGCCGCCTGCAGCACGTCGTGGTCCACGTCCGATTGCTGCAGCACACCCGGGAAGCGCAGCAGCTCGGTGAACTCGATGTTCATGCGCGGAAAGCGTGCCTCCAGGTCCATCGCCAGCTCGGACAGCCGCGCCAGCGCGGTCGCATTGACCTGCAGCGATTCGGCGCGTGCTTCGCCACGCAGGCGGACGGTGATGTCCACCTTGCCACGCGACAGGCGCGCGGCGATACGCTCGCGCAAGGCCGGTTCGAACGCGCGCAGGTCGTCGGGCAGGCGGGGGCTGAGCTCCAGGTAGCGATGATTGACCGTGCGCAGCTCGCAGCTGAGCGTGCCGGCGGCGCCGGTCGCCTCGGCGGAGGCATAAGCCGTCATGCTGCGGATCATCAGGGGCCTGCCGTGTCTGGGAAGGGCGCAATGGTAAACTCTCCCGCCCTGGCTTGCCCAATCCCAAGGCCTGCACCCCATGAGTTCTCCCAGCCGCCCCAGTGGCCGCGCCAGCGACCAGCTGCGCACCGTGACCATCGAGCGCCATTACACCCGCCACGCCGAAGGCTCGGTGCTGGTCAGCTTTGGCGACACCAAGGTGCTGTGCACAGCCAGCATCGAAGACCGCGTGCCACCGTGGCTGCGCGGCAAGGGTGAGGGCTGGATCACCGCCGAATACGGCATGCTGCCGCGCGCCACCAACACCCGCATGCAGCGCGAAGCCGCGCGCGGCGGCCAGGGCGGCCGCACCATGGAGATCCAGCGCCTGATCGGCCGCAGCCTGCGCGCCTGCGTGGATCGCCAGGCTCTGGGCGAGCGCGTGATCACGCTCGATTGCGACGTGATCCAGGCCGACGGCGGTACCCGCACGGCGGCCATCACCGGCGCCTACGTGGCGCTGGTCGACGCGGTGACTTTGCTGATGAAGCGCGAAAACCTTCGCCGCAATCCGGTCATCGGCGCCGTGGCTGCCGTCTCCGTAGGTATTTACCAAGGCGTGCCGGTACTCGATCTCGACTACGCCGAGGATTCCAACTGCGACACCGACATGAATGTGGTGATGAACGACGGCGGTGGCTTCATCGAGGTGCAGGGCACTGCCGAAGGCCATGCCTTCCGCCGCGATGAAATGGACGCCATGCTGGCTTTGGCCGAGAAAGGCATCGCCGAACTGGTGGCGGCGCAGCGCAGCGCGCTGGGCCAGGCCTGAGCGGGAACGCGCGATGACACGCATCGTTCTCGCCAGCAGCAATCCCGGCAAGCTGGCCGAATTCAATGACCTGCTCGCCGACAGCGGGCTCAGCGTGGTGCCGCAGTCGGCGTACGATGTCAGTGATGCCGAGGAAACGGGTCTCACCTTCGTGGAGAACGCGTTGCTCAAGGCGCGGCATGCCGCGCGCATCAGTGGCCTGCCCGCGCTGGCCGACGACTCCGGCCTGTGCGTGGAGCATCTGCGTGGCGCACCGGGCCTTTATTCGGCCCGTTTCAGCGGCAAACATGGCGACAATGCGGCGAACAACGCCAAATTGCTGCAGGAAATGAGCGCCGTGCCCGCCGAACAGCGTGGTGCGTTCTTCATCTCCGTGCTGGTGCTGGTGCAACACGCGGACGATCCGGCCCCGTTGATCGCCGAAGGCCGCTGGCATGGTCGTGTATTGACCGAGGAACGCGGCACGCACGGTTTCGGCTACGACCCGCTGTTCCTGCCCGACGGCGAAACGGTGAGCGCCGCCGAACTGCCGCCCGGACTGAAGAACCGCATCAGTCATCGTGGCCGCGCACTGGCCGAGCTGCGCCAGCGGCTGGCCGCGCCACACGTTTGAGACCATGTCGCTGATCGCACCACCGCTGTCGCTGTACGTCCACATGCCGTGGTGCGTGAAGAAGTGCCCTTATTGCGACTTCAATTCGCATGGCATGAAGGGCGAGCCTCCGTATGCCGAGTACGTCGATGCGCTGTTTGCCGACCTCGATGCCGATCTTCGCGACTTCGGCGATGCCGCGCATGGCCGGCCGGTGCACAGCATCTTCTTTGGCGGCGGCACGCCCAGCCTGTTTGCGCCGGAACTGATCGACCGCTTTCTCGACGGCGTGCGCGAGCGCCTGCCCTTGGGCGATGGTACCGAGATCACCCTGGAGACCAATCCGGGCACGGTGGAGCATGGCCGTTTCGACGGCTATCTCGCCGCCGGCGTGAATCGCCTTTCGTTCGGCATCCAGAGCTTCGATGACGACAAACTGCGCCGCCTCGGCCGCATCCACTCCGCGGCCGAAGCCGAAGCCGCTGTGAAATCGGCACAGGATGCCGGCTACGCCAACATCAATCTCGACCTGATGTACGCGCTGCCGCAACAGACACTGGAGGGTGCGCTGGATGATGTGGCGCGCGCGGTGGCGCTCGCACCCACGCACGTTTCCCATTACCAGCTCACGCTGGAGCCCAACACCGCTTTCGCGGCAAACCCTCCGCCTCTGCCGGACGACGACCATGCCTGGGCGATGCAGGAGGCCTGCGAGCAACAACTGGCCCGGGCGGGCTATTGCCAGTATGAGGTCTCGGCCTATGCGCGGCCTGACCGGCGTTGCGCGCACAACCTCAACTACTGGCGCTTCGGCGACTACCTGGGCATCGGTGCGGGTGCGCACGGCAAGATCACCGACACCACCGCAGGCCTGGTGCGCCGGCGCTGGAAAACCCGCCACCCCAAGGCCTACCTGTCTTCCCCCGGCGCATCGGCGCGCATCGGTGGCGATAGCCACGTGGCCGACGGCGAGCTGCCCTTCGAGTACATGCTCAACGCCCTGCGCCTGGTCGACGGCGTTCCGCTGGGCGATTTCGCCGAGCGCACCGGCCTTCCGCTCGAACGCATCGCGCCATCGCTGGCCATTGCCCGGCAAAAAGGCTGGCTCGCGGATGAGCCCGGTCGCCTGCACACCACGCCGTTGGGCCAGCGCTTCCTCAATGACGTGATTGCAGCGTTCCTCGACTAGCTCACCGCCCAGGCAGCACTACGCCAACGGCGGTCACATCATCGATCCCCGACGGGGTCGGCCCTAGGGCATGAGTGCCGCGGCAAGCGTGATCCTCGATGACCCCACGCTCGCCGACATGGCCAGCACGGCGCTGATGGTCGCCGGGCCCGAGGGCTTTCGGCAGGCCACCGGACGGATGGGGCTCGGCTGTGCCCTGCTGCTGGGCCACGATGGCATCCTTCGCCTGACGCCAGGTATGAAGACACGCCTGCATGGCATCCGCACCGGCCTCATCCAGGCTGTGTCGCCCGGGCCGGCCAGGCGCTGCCGGATACAGGACGGCCAGGTACCCGAGGCCGTCCTGCCACCGAACCTGTGATCCAGCCTGCGCAGATCCCCCTTCTAGCCGATGGCGGGCAAGCCGGCGCCGCCTTACACTGGTCTCATTCCGGGGGGAACACACAAGGTCTGTCATGGATGTCGAACAGCAGGGTCGACGTCAGCCGTTTGCATCCGATCGGGACATCCGTCCCGACAACGCGGGTTGGTCGCCGCGCGCGCGCCGACTGATCGAAGAAACGCACGCACTCTGCCTCAGCTGGCTGGAGTCGCCGCTGCGCAGCTGCCTCAGCGACATTGACCAGCGGCTCTATGCGCAGGCGGAACGCTCGCGCAATCACCTCGAGCAGCAGCGCGCCCTTTTCAGCCGCCAGCAGATCCAGCAGCAGCGCAATGTATTGGAACGGCGCTTTCTCGACGGCGTTCGCCAGCATTTCAGTCGCCTCGGCGGCGCCGTCGCGGTCTCGATCGAGGGCGAGCACGATGCACAGCGTCGTCCGCTGGAGCTGCTTGACCAGGGCGAACACGAACAATCGGTGGCCCTGCAGACACTGGTCGCGCGCGGCGAAGCACGGCATGGTCAGCCGCTGTTCGAACTGGGCTATCGCTTCGCCGTCCTGGTGAGCCAGCCGCCGCTCGAAGGGGAAAACCTGCCGCTGGGACCTCATGCGCTGGCGGTTGCCTTCCACGAGGCGGGTTCGATCCTGGTGGATATCCCCAACGAACATTCCCTGCTGATGCTGCAGAGCTTCGACGGCGCCGTGGTCGGGACGCTGGGTTCGCTGTATGACACCGTCAACGAACATCTGCGGGCGGATGGCATCCTGCCGCAGCTGCGCGCGTTTCCTGCGCCGCCGCGCACGCATGTGGAACGGCAGGCTCGTGGCGCCGCGGAAGCCACGCAGGCCAACTTCGAGCGCCAGGCACAGGCAGCCGCCGCGCCGGCCGTATCGCCACTGAATCCCGCCGCTCCGCGCAGCGACAGCATTGCCGTGCTTGAGAGCCTTCGTGAAATGTTGGCCCAGCACCGTGCGGGCCAGGGCTCACTGAGCTACCAGCCCACCGGTCGCCCGGCCTCACCGGAAGAACTGCAGCTCGCGCTCGACGCGCTGCAGCTGCATGTTTCGGACGTGACCGACCAGGTCCGGCGCGAATTGCGCAGCGCACACGCCCTGCGCGAAGAGCTGCTGACGCAGCTCAACACCGGCAAGCCCGAAGGCGCCAGCCAGACGCACCTCACCGATGAGCAGGGCGACACGGTGGAACTCGTCGCCATGCTGTTCGAGCAACTGGGTGACCAACTGCAACGCAAAGGCAGCGCGCATTCGTTGCTGGGCGACCTGCAGCTGCCCCTGCTGCGGATGGCTGTGGCCGACAAGGGCTTCTTCAACCAGCCCGAACACCCTGCCCGCAAGCTGCTGGGCATGGTGACCGAAGCGGCGAACGACTGGCTGGACGGCCCCGAGAGCGATACCGATCGATCGCTGGGCGCCAAGCTCAACCAGCTGGTGGACCGTGCCCGCCGCGAACCCCCGAGCACCGGCCTCTACACCAGCCTGCTTGCCGACATTGAACATCACCTGGGCCTGCTCAATCGCAAGGCACAGATTGCCGAGCGTCGCCAGGTGGAGGCGATGCAGGGGCGTGAACGGCTGGAGCAGTCGCGCCGCCGCGCCGCCGAGCTGATGACCGAACGCTTCGAGCGCTGCAATCCGCGCGGCCTGTTGCGCACGCTGCTGGAGCGCGCCTGGTCCGACGTGTTGGCGCTGACCCTGCTGCGCCACGGCGAAGACAGCGAAGCGTTTGCCCTGCGCTTGCGCATTACCGACCAATTGCTCGGCCAGCAGCCGGTAACCGACAGGAATCTATTGCAGGCGGAAGTGGAATCGGGCCTGCAGCAGATCGGCATGCACGCCGAGGAAGCCGTGCAGGTTGCCCAACGCCTGCTGGGCATTCCGCCGGTGGCGCCGCCCGCGGCAGACGGCGCCGCTGCGCCCGTCGCCGCCACAACCACCGAACTCGCGCTCAAGCTCAAGCAGCACCAGCGGCTGGGCGAACATGCAGCGCCGGAACCGCCGGCCGCCGCTCCCGCTCCGCCGCCGCCCGCGCCGGAGTCGCCGGAGCGCCGCATCCACCAGCGGCTGCGCCAGCTGCCGTTCGGCACCTGGTTCGAGTTCATCGATCCCAACGATGGCCGCGTCACCCAGCGCAAGCTGGCGTGGTATTCGCCGGTCTCCGGCAACGGCCTGTTCGTGACGCGCCGTGGTCTGCGCGGCGAGGAAATGACGCTGGAATTCCTCGCCCACGAAATGGCCTGCGGGCGCGTGCGCGAAATGTCCCATGTGCGCGAGAACCTGCTCGACCGCGCATGGCACGCGCTCACCAGCCACCTGCGGCAGGTGACGCGGCCGCTCACGAACTCACCGCGGAACGGGGACTGAGCGGCATGAGCGAGAACATCACCTCGATCGACCAGCGACGCGCCCAGCGCAAGCGCGCCAATTTCACAGCCATCGTCACCGACGTCATCAGCGGCCAGCCCATAGGCCATCTCGGCAACCTGTCGGCCAACGGCATGCTGCTGATCAGCCCGAATCCGCCGCGCAGCGAGGCGATCTATCAGGTCAGCCTTTCCCTGCCCGGTTTGGGCAGCGCGCCGCAGACCATCGAAGTAGGCGTGCAGGAGCAGTGGCACGAAGCGGCAGCCAGCCCTGGCCAGGTCTGGGCGGGTTATCGCATCGTGGCCATCGACGAGGCGGATGCGGCCTTGCTGGACGCGTGGCTGGAGCAACCGGGGCACGCGTGAGGGCTTCATCCTCCGGGCGGGGCATCACCCGATTGCAGAGCAACGCCCGGTAATCACGGAGGCAGCGTTGCCTCGTGGCAAGAAGGGCCGAACGGAGTACGGGCAAGGCCGATCGCGCACTGGGTGCGCTCCTACGTGGGCACCCGCCGGAACGCTGACTGGAACCCGGGCCAATAGCGGGCCATCATGTAGGGCTTGTTCCTCATTGTCCTGCGACTGCCTGCGCGGGAAACCCCGGAGTTGCCATGCACGACCGCCTCGCCCCGCTTTATCCCCAGCACCTGGCCACGTTGCGTGAGCGTGCCGACAAGGCGCTTGCGCTCGGCGGGTTCGATCACCTGGTGATTGCCGCGGGTACACCGCTACGCAAGTTCCTGGACGACCAGGATTACCCCTTCGTCGCCAACCCGCATTTCCGCCACTGGCTGCCGCTCACGGACACGCCGGGGAGCTGGATCGTCTATACGCCCGGCAACAAGCCGAAACTGATCTTCCTGCAGCCCAGGGATTACTGGCACGTGGTGCCGGCCGCGCCCGGCGGCTACTGGGTGGAGCATTTCGACATCGAGATCGTGCGCGAAGCGGGCGATGCCATGGCGCTGCTGCCCGGCGAGGACACGCGACGCGCGATCATCGGACCGGAGTGCCCGGGCGTGCCCGGCGCCAAGGCCAATAACCCGCAGGCCGTGCTGGACTACCTGCATTGGCATCGCTCCTACAAGACACCGTACGAGCTGGAGCTGATGCGCGAGGCCAGCCGCATCGGCGCACGCGCGCACCACGCCGCCGAGCAGGCGTTCCGTGCCGGAGAAAGCGAGTTCGGCATCCACATGGCGTATCTCGCCGCGGCGAAGCAGATCGATGCGGAACTGCCCTACGCCAGCATCGTGGGACTCAACGAGCACGGCTCGGTGCTGCACTACACCCACTTCGACCGCACCGCGCCCGCGCAAAGCCGCTCGTTCCTCATCGACGCGGGCGCCAGTGCCTGCGGCTATGCCAGTGACATCACCCGCACCTACGCCGCGCGTGGCCACGCCCAATTCCAGGCGCTGATCGACAGCGTCGATGCCGCGCAACGCCGCTTCGCCGGCATGGTGCGTGCGGGCCAGAGCTATCCGGAGTTGCACATCCACGCGCACCACGCGCTGGCCGACGTATTGCGCGAGCACGGCATCATCCGCATGAGCCCGGAAAGCGCGGTGGCGTCGGGTGCGACGTCGGCGTTCTTCCCGCACGGCCTGGGTCATCCCATCGGCCTGCAGGTGCACGACGTGGCGGGCTTCCAGCAGAGCGAACGCGGCGGCACCATCGCCCGTCCGCAGAGCCATCCCTACCTCCGCATGACGCGGGCGCTGGAGCCGGGCATGGTGGTGACCATCGAGCCGGGCCTGTACTTCATCGACATGCTGCTCGACGAACTGCGCGACACGCCGGCTGGCGGCGACATCGACTGGAACAAGGTGGACTTTTTCCGTTCCTACGGCGGCATCCGCATCGAGGATGATGTGGTGTGCACCGGTGGCGATCCGGAAAACCTCACGCGTGATGCCTTTGCATTGATCTGAAAACCCTGGTGCCGGAGATTGTAGTTCCGGCACTTTGGCGAACTCTCCTCGCGGAACGGTACGGCCGCCTTCGGCCGAAGGCGCCCTGCTCACTTCCAGCATTGGCGCCGGCCCTGCCTTCGCGCGGCGGCCCGGGCCGCCGCGCTCAGCCCGGCGGGCCTCTGCGGC
>Ga0335083_10000844_pt1 | contig 44078 bp, 19 predicted proteins | sample Lox_Sample_42_FD_206716 | JGI IMG/M metagenome (GOLD analysis project Ga0335083, IMG submission 206716) | Soil microbial communities from Loxahatchee National Wildlife Refuge, Florida, United States - Lox_Sample_4.2 | ecosystem: Environmental > Terrestrial > Soil > Wetlands | place: USA...
GAGCTCGAAGCGCTCGGCGCGAGCGTCCTCACCGTCTCCGTCGACGTGAGCCGCGAGGATCAGCTGCGCGCGTTCCTCGACGGCTACGCCGCCGACGCCTACCCGCCGATCCGCGGCGTGATCCACGCCGCGGCGGCGGTCGACGATCACCTGGCGGCGGAGATGACGGCCGAGCAATTCGAAGGAGTGCGGCAGGGCAAACTCCGCGGCGCTCAACTGCTCGACCGGCTACTGCCCGACTTGGACTTGTTCGTCGTGTTCTCGTCGATCGCGGGGTACGTCGGGCTCGTCGGCGCCGCCAACTACGCCGCTGCGAACGCGGCCCTCGACGCCCTCGCTCGCGATCGGCGCGCGCGCGGCAGCCACGCGCTCAGTGTCGGCTGGGGCGTGTGGCAGGGGCTCGGCCTCGCCAAAGACAGCGTGATGCAGGAGTTCGCTCGGCAGGGCATCGAAGGCTTGCCGCCGGACGATGCCGTGAGCTTGTTTTCGTGGATCGCGGGCGCGGACGAACCGGCGCTCGCCGTGCTGCGAATCGACTGGGCGCTGTTTCAGCGCGCGCGACTCGGCCGCGGCGCCGCGCTGTACCGCCATCTCGCCGGCAAGAACGGCGCGGCGAGCGCGGACGGCAGCGAGCTCGCGACCAAACTCGCGACGGCCGGACGTGAAGAGCGGCGCCGTCTGCTCGAGGAACTCGTGAAACAGAGCGTGGCGGCCGTGCTCAAGATCGCTCCGAACCGTCTCGACACGCGGCGCACGCTCGGCTCGTTCGGGTTGAGCTCGCTCATGGCGATGGAGCTCCGCAATCGGCTCGAGGTCGCGCTCGAGCGGCCCCTCTCGGCGACGCTCGCGTGGAATTACCCGACGGTCGAAGCCCTCGTCGAACACCTCGCCGGGGACGAACGGCCGCCGGCCGCCGCCGAGGTCGCCAAACCCGCCGGAGCGGCGACCCCGCCGGCGCTCGGACTCGACGACATCGCCGAACTGTCGGACGAGGAAGCGGCTTTGGCCCTGCGACGAGCCCGTTCGGAGGCGGGTCCATGAGTGTCTCCGCCACGCGGCTCGGAGAGCTCTCCTCGGTCAAGCTCGCGTTGATGGCCAAGCGGGTGCGGAGCGAGGCACAAGCCGTGCTGCGCGCCGATCCCATCGCCATCGTGGGCATGAGTTGCCGCGCGCCCGGCGCCGCTTCGCCCGCCGCGTTCTGGCGCCTCCTCTGCTCGGGCAAAGACGCCGTCCGCAGCGTGCCGTCCGATCGCTGGGACGGCGACGCCTGGTTCGACGCCGATCCTTCGGTGCCCGGCAAAGCGATCACGAAGGAGGGCGGCTTCCTCGATCGCGTCGACGGCTTCGACGCAGCCTACTTCGGCATCCTGCCGCGCGAAGCGGAGCGCATGGATCCGCAGCAGCGCGTGTTCCTCGAGGTGGCGATCGAGGCGCTCGACGACGCCGGCCAGCTCCGCGAGCGCCTGCGCGGCAGCCGTTCGGGAGTGTTCGTCTCGAGCTACCAAAACGATTACGAGCGACTCGCCTACGCCGACCTCGACGCCATCGACGAGCGAACGCTGACGGGAACGCTGCACAGCGTGCTCGCGAATCGCCTCTCCTATTTACTCGACCTGCGTGGGCCGAGCCTGTCGATCGACACCGCGTGTTCGTCCTCGCTCGTCGCCGTGCATCTCGCTTGCCAGAGCCTGCGCACGGGCGAATGCGACCTCGCGCTCGCGGGCGGCGTCTCGCTCATGATCACGCCGGGACTCATGGTCTCGCTGTCGAAAGTCGGCTTCATGGCGCCGGACGGCCGCTGCAAGACCTTCGACGCGAGCGCCGACGGCTTCGGACGCGGCGAGGGGTGCGGCGTCGTCGTGCTCAAGCGACTCGCCGACGCGATCGCCGACGACGACCGCGTTCTTGCAGTGATTCGAGGCTCGGCGGTGAATCAGGACGGCCGTTCTACGGTGCTCGCGGCGCCGAACGGACTCGCTCAGCGCGACCTCATCCTCGAGGCGCTCGCGAACGCGGAGCTCGATCCCGGACAGATTGGTGTCATCGAAGCACACGGCACGGGCACTCCGCTCGGGGATCCGATCGAGGTCGAAGCGCTGGCGACGACGGTCGGTCGCGCGGAGGCTGCCCGTTCACCCTGCTTCCTCACCGGCGCCAAGGCCTGGCTCGGTCACCTCGAAGCGGCGGCGGGGGTGATGGGGCTCATCAAGCTCGTCTTGACCCTCGAGCACGGCGCCGTGCCCGGCCAAGCGAACTTCAGCGCGCTGAACCCGCACATCTCCCTCGCCGGGACGCGACTCACGATTCCGAAGGAGCTCACGCCGTGGCCTCGGGGTTCGACGCGGCGCTGCGCGGCGGTGAGCGCGTTCGGCGTGGGCGGCACGAACGCTCACGTCATCGTCGAGGAGAGTCCCGCGCTGCCGGCGAGTCCGGAGCCGACGGCGGGGACGGCGGGGATCCTGCCGCTCTCGGCGGCCTCGCCCGGCGCGCTACGCGCTCTCGCGGCGTCGTGGCTCTCGTTCCTCGACGAGACGCGCGCGCCCTTGCACGACCTCTGCTACTCGGCCGCGCGCCGGCGCTCGCACTACGACTTCCGTCTCGCGGTCGCCGCGACGGACGCGGCGTCGCTGAAGGAGCGACTCGCCGAACGCGTCGCCGCGCTCGAAGCCGCGCCGGAAACCACGACGAGCGGCGAGCGTCCTCGCGTGGGCTTCGTCTTCAGCGGCCAGGGCCCGCAATGGTACGCGATGGGCCGCGAGCTCATGACCGAGGAGCCGCTCTTCCGCGCGGCGATCGACGAATGCGACGCGCTCTTGGCGCCGCGCTCCGGCTGGTCGCTCCGCGCCGAGCTCGCGGCGTCCGAGTCCGAGTCGCGGCTCGGGCGCACCGACGTCGCGCAGCCCGCGCTCTTCGCGCTGCAGGTCGCGCTCGCGCGTCTCTGGCAAGCGTGGGGTCTCGCGCCCGAAGGCGTCGTCGGACACAGCGTGGGGGAGATCGCGGCGCTGCACGTGGCGGGCGTGCTGAGCCTGGAATAAGCGGTGCGCATCGTCTTCGAGCGCGGGCGCATCATGCAGGAAGCGACCGGGCTCGGCTGCATGGCGCAGGTCACGCTGAGCGCGGCCGAGGCGACCGAACGACTACGGCCTTGGGGCGATCGCGTGTCGCTCGCGGCCATGAACGGACCGCGCAGCGTGGTCTTCTCGGGCGAACGCGCCGCGCTCGAGCAGCTCCTCGGCGAGCTCGCGAAGGAAGGCGTCGGTCACCGCATGTTGCCGGTGAACTATGCCTTTCACAGCGCGCAGATGGCCCCGTTCGAGGAGCGGCTGCGGCAAGCGCTCGGCAGCGTCACGGCCGCCGCGCCGAGGCTCGCCGTCTATTCGACCGTCACGGGCGCGCGAGCCGACACCGAACGCTTCGACGCCGCGTACTTCGGCCGCAACGTCCGCGCGCCGGTGCGCTTCGAGAGCGCCGTTCGCGCGCTCGCCGCGGACGGCGCGAACGTCTTCGTCGAAGTCGCGCCGCACCCGGTGCTGTCAGCGGCCGTGACCGAAAGCATCGACGCCGCGGGGCGATCGGCGCGTGTCGTCGCCTCGCTCCGGCGCGGTCGAGCCGAGCGCGAGACGATGCTCGAAGCCGCCGCGCGTCTCTACGAAGCGGGCTGGTCGCCCGCGTGGAACAAGCTGCAACGGAGCGGCGCGCTCACGGCGCTCCCGCCGTACGCCTGGCAACGCAAGCGTTACTGGATCCGCACGCGAGAGAACGCGCCGCGAGCGGCGGCGAGCGGTCATCCGTTGCTCGGCGGCGGAACGGTCGTCGCCGGGAGCGGCGTGCGCGTCTTCGACGTGACTGCGGCCGCGCCGTGGCTCGCCGATCACCGCGTCTTCGACCGCGTCATCGTGCCCGGCGCCGCGCTCGCCGAGCTCCTGTTCGCCGCGGCGGCGAGCGCCCTCGGCGCGACACCCGAGCTCGGCGGCTTCGCCATCGAGCGCCCGCTCCACGTGCCCGACGCGGGTTCGCCCGCGCCGCGGTTGCAGGTCGTGATCACGCCGGGAGAGCCGGGCCGCGCCGAGCTCTTCGAGGAATGGACGGCGAGCGGCGCCGGGCGCGAAACCGCGTGGCGCTCGATCGCGAGCGCGACCGTGCTCGCCGCTCGCACGGCGCCGTCGCTCGCTCTGCCGCCGCTCGAGGCGAACGCGACCAAACTCGACGTTTCGGCCGTGTACGCCCGCTTTCGCGAGCTCGGAGTCGAGTTCGGACCGAGCTTCCGGCTCCTCGACGAGGTGCGAACGTCGGCGGGCGCGGCCGAAGCGCGCGTCGTGCCGCCGCCGGATCTCGAAGCGGGCTACGCGCTGCACCCCGTGGTGCTCGACGCCGCGTTGCAGCTCTGTTCGCTCGCGGCGGGGCCCGACGCGGGCGGCTCGCGTCCCGCGCGCGTGCTCTTGCCGCTCGGCGCCGACTCGTTGCGGATCCTCGGACGAGCGGACGGCGATCTGTTCGCCCGCGCGCGCGTGCGCGAAACGGGGCAGTCCGGCTCGCTCAACGCCGACGTCGTGCTCGAGAGCCGGAGCGGCGCCGGAGCGACGCAGGTCGCCGTGATCGAAGGCATGCGCTTCGCTCCCGCCGACGCGAGCGCCTTCGCGCGGCCGGCCGAGCAGGCCGAGGATCTTTATCGCGTCGAGTGGCAGGCGGAAGTGGACGCGCCCTCGAACGGCGGCGTCGCCGGCGCGCGAACGTGGCTCTTGCTCCTCGATCGCGGTGGCGTCGGCGAAGCGCTCGCTCGCACCCTCGAGGGAACGGGCGCCACGTGCCGGCGCGTGGTCACGGGCGCGGCGTACGCCTCGCCGCCGGGCGGCCCTTTCGTCGTCGATCCGGCGAACCCCGAGCACTTCAAGCGGCTCTTGGCCGACGCGGGCGGCTCACTCGGCGGTATCGTGCACCTCTTCGGCCTCGACGTGCCGCCGCTCGACGGCGAAGTCGCCGAACGGGTGACGAGCGAGGACGCACTCGATGTCGGCTCGGCGTTGCACCTCGTGCAAGCGGCGAGCGCGAGCAGCGGCTGCCCGCTCTGGTTCGTGACGCGCGGCGCGTGCAGCGTGAGCGGCAGCGAATCGGAGCTCCGCGCGGCGCCGCGAGCCGCCGGACTCTGGGGTTTCGCGAGCGTCGCCGCGCTCGAACACCCCGAGCTCGAAATCTCGACGCTCGATCTCGATCCGGACGCGGAGGACGCCCCGAACACGGCCGCGCTCCACGCCAAGCTGACGCAAGCGACGCCGAAACGGTCGCGGGCTCTCGCATGGCGCGGCGAGCGCTTTTGGGCGCCCCGCTTGAAGCGGCCCGCGCCGCTCGTCGTGCACTCCGAGCCGCTTCGCGTCGAGGTCGCACGCCCCGGCAGCGTCGAAGGACTCGCGTTCGAGCGTCGCGCGCGCAAACCCCTCCAGCCGGGCGAAGCGCGGCTTCGGGTGCTCGCGACCGGCGTGAACTTTCGCGACGTGCTCACGACGCTCGGCATGTATCCCGGCGCGAGCGCGCCGCTCGGCGTCGAGTGCGCGGGCGTCGTGACGGAAGTGCTCGCACCGGCGGGCGACCTCGAGCTCGGCATGCTCGCGTTCGGGTTCGCGCCCGGGAGCCTCGGCAGCGAGGTGACGGCGCCGGCCGCTCACCTTGCGCCCGTGCCGGCGGGGATGAGCCCTGAACGCGCGGCGGCGCTGCCCGTCGCGTACCTCACGGCGTATTACGGCTTTCACCGGCTCGCGCGGCTCGAACGCGGGCAGCGCGTCTTGATTCACGCGGCCGCGGGCGGCGTCGGCCTCGCCGCGGTGGAGCTCGCGCGACGCGCGGGCGCGGAGATTTTCGCGACCGCGGGCTCCGCGCGCAAGCGGGCGTTTCTGGCGGCGCGCGGCGTCAAGCACGTGCTCGACTCGCGTTCGCTCGAGTTCGCCGACCGCATCGACGAGCTCACGCGGGGCGAAGGCGTGCACGTCGTCCTGAACTCGCTGTCCGGGGATTTCATCGCGGCGAGCCTCCGCGTCGTCGCCAAGGGCGGCTGCTTCCTCGAGCTCGGCAAGCGCGGCGTGATGACGCCGGACGACGCCGCGCGGGCTCGCCCCGACGTGCGTTACCATCTCTACGATCTCGGTTCGGAAGCGGAAGCCGACCACACGCTCCTCCGCCCGATGCTGAACGACGTGCTCGGCGCCCTCGCCGCCGGCGAAATCCGGCCGCTGCCGGTACGCGCCTTCCCGCTCGAACGAGCGGGCGAAGCGTTTCGCTACATGGCCCAGGCGAAGCACATCGGAAAGCTCGTGGTCAAAGCACCTCGGCAGAAGAACGACGCGCTCGTCACGAGCGACGCGACGTATTGGATCACCGGCGGACTCGGCGGGCTCGGGCTCGAGACCGCGCGCTGGCTTGCCGGCATCGGCGCGCGTCACCTCTTGTTGAGCGGCCGGCACGCGCCGAACGCGCGGGCGAGCGCCGTCATCGCGGAGCTCGAGCAACGCGGCGTCACGGTGCGCGCGGTCGCGGTCGACGCCGCCGATCGCGCGGGGATGCAGGCGACGCTCGAGCGCGTCGGGCGTGAAATGCCGCCGCTGCGCGGAGTCGTTCACTCCGCGGGCGCGCTCGACGACGGACCCATCGTGTTGCAGACGTGGGCGCGCTGCGCGGAGGTCCTGCGCGGCAAGGCCCAGGGCGCGTTCGTCCTGCACGAGCTCACGCGCGAGCTCGACCTCGACTTTTTCGTGCTCTACTCGGCGGCGGGTCTCTTGCTCGGCGCGCCCGGACAGTGTGCCTACGCGGCGGCCAACGCCGAGCTCGACGCGCTCGCGCACGCCCGGCAGAGGGTCGGGCTGCCCGCGCTCAGCGTGGCGTGGGGCGCGTGGGGCGAGGTCGGGATGCTCGCCGAGCTCGCCAAGCGCGGCCCCGACGTGTGGGCGGCGCGCGGGCTCGGCAACCTCGCGCGCACGGTCGCGTTCGATCGCCTCGAACGGCTGCTGCGTGAGAACGCGACGCACGCCGCGGTCTTGACCATCGACTGGCGGGTCTTCCTGGAACGACTGCCGGCGGGAGCGGACGCCGCCTTCTTCTCCGAGCTCGCGCCGCGCGAAAAAGAAACGCCGCGGGCAGCGGCGACCACGAACGGCCTGCGTGGCACGCTCGAGAAACTCCCGTTCGGGCAGCGCCGGCCCTCGCTCGTCGGGGAGCTCGCGCGGCATGCACGGCGCGTGATCGGCCTCGCTTCCGAAGCGGTGCTCGACCCCGGGCAAGCATTGAAAGACTCCGGACTCGATTCGCTGATGGCCGTCGAGCTCCGCAACGCGCTCGCCCGCGCGAGCGGACGGCCGCTGCCGGCGACGCTCCTCTTCGACTACCCGACGCTCGACGCGCTCGCGGACCACCTGCTCGGCGTGCTCGAGCTCCGCCAGGCGCCCGAACGACCCGCGGACACGGCCAAACCGAGCGCGACGGCGGCGGCGGCCGAGCGCGAGCTCGCGGAGCTCACCGACGAACAAGCCGAGGCGCTGCTCCTCGCGGAGCTCGACGCGACGGCGCGGAACACCCACGATGGCTGACGAGTCGCTCACCCCGGTCAAGCGAGCGTTGCTCGAAATCCGCGAGCTCCGCGCCGAGCTCGCGCTCGCGAAGTCGGCCCAGCGCGAGCCGGTCGCCGTCATCGGCATGGGCTTGCGGCTCCCGGGCGGCGTCGTCGATCGCGCGAGTTTCGTGCAAATGCTCTGGTCGGGCGTCGACGCCGTGGGCGCCATCCCCGAAGAGCGCTGGCCGGCGGAGCTCTACGATGCCGATCCGGACGCGCCGGGCAAGCTCACGACGCGCTTCGGCGCGTTCATCGACGGCGTCGATCGCTTCGACGCCGAGTTCTTCGGCATCTCGCCGCGCGAAGCCGCGAGCATGGATCCGCAACAACGGCTCTTGCTCGAGGTGGCCTGGCACGCGCTCGAGGACGCCGGCGTGCCGCCGACGCGCCTCGCCGGATCGCGCACGGGCGTCTACCTCGGCATCGCCAACAGCGACTACGGGCGCGCGCTCCTCGGCCACCGCGAGCAAATCGACGCGTACGTGAGCACCGGCAACGCATTCAGCGTCGCGGCCGGGCGGCTCTCGTATTTTTTGGGGATTCACGGACCGTGCGTCTCGGTCGACACGGCGTGCTCGTCGTCGCTCGTCGCGCTCCATCTCGCGTGCCAGGCGCTTCGTCTCGGCGAATGCGATTTGGCGCTCGCGGCCGGCATCAACCTCGTGCTCACGCCCGAGATGAACATCAACTTCTCGAAGGCGCGCATGATGGCGCCGGACGGCCGCTGCAAGACCTTCGACGCCCGCGCCGACGGCTACGTGCGCGGCGAAGGCTGCGGCGTCGTCGTCCTCCGACGACTCGGTGACGCGCGGGCGGCCGGCGATCGCATCCTCTCCGTCGTTCGCGGGTCGGCCGTCAATCAAGACGGACGGAGCGGCGGGCTCACGGCGCCGAACGGACCCGCGCAGGAAGCCGTGCTCCGCGCCGCGCTCGCGAACGCCGGCGTCGGCGCCGAGGACGTCGCGTACGTGGAAACGCACGGCACCGGCACGTCGCTCGGCGATCCGATCGAGGTCGGCGCGCTCGGCGCCGTGCTCGCGGAAGGGCGAGCGCCGGAACGCGCGCTCCTGCTCGGGGCGGTGAAAACGAACATCGGGCACCTCGAAGCGGCCGCCGGCATCGCCGGCGTGGCCAAAGCCGCGCTCGCGCTCGAACGCGGTGAAATCCCGCCCAATTTGCACTTCACGGAACCGAATCCGCTCATCGCCTGGAGCCCCGGGCTGCGCGTGCCGACGAGCGTCACGCCGTGGCCGCCCGGGGCGGGCCCGCGGCTCGCGGGCGTGAGCTCGTTCGGGTTCAGCGGCACGAACGCGCACGTCATCCTCGAAGCGCCGCCCGCACTCGAAGCGCCGGCGGCGGCCGACACGCCCGAGCGCCCGCTTCATCTCTTCACCGCCTCCGCTCGCAGCGAGGCGAGTCTCACGGAGCTCGCGCGCCTCGAACGCGCGACCGTCGAAAAGGCCGGCGAGTCCGCGTCCGTCGCCGACCTCTGCTTCTCGGCCGGCACGACGCGCTCCCACCTCGAGCAGCGGCTCGCGGTCGTGGCGGCGACGCGCGAAGAGCTCGCGCGCGGCCTCGCAGCGTTCGAATCAGGCGCGACCTCGCCCACCGTCGCGCGCGGGCGTCTCGATTGGGCGAAGCGACCGCAGGTCGCGTTTCTCTTCACGGGGCACGGCGCGCAGAACCCGGGCATGGGACGCGCGCTCTACGAAACCTCGCCCGTGTTCCGAACGGCACTCGACGAATGCGCGACGCTGCTCACCGGCGTCTTGCCGGGCGATCTGCGCGACGCCCTGTTCGGCGAGGGCACGGTGCTCGAACGGAGCCTTTACGCGCAACCGGCGACGTTCGCGCTCGAGGTCGGGCTCACGCGGCTCTGGCGTTCGTGGGGCGTCGAGCCGGCGCTCGTGCTCGGCCATAGCCTCGGTGAATACGCCGCTGCCTGCGCGGCGGGGCTCTTCTCGCTCGAAGACGGACTCAAGCTCGTCGCCGCGCGGGGCCGCCTGACCGACGAGCTGCCCGCGGGCGGCGCGATGGGCGCCGTGTTCGCGCCGGCCGAGCGCGTGGCCGGCGAGCTTGCGCGCTACGGAGGCGACCTCGTGATCGCGGGCTTCAACGGACCCGAGAACGTGGTCGTGAGCGGGCCCGAAGCGGCGGTCGTGGATCTGCTCGGCCGCTTCGAAGCGGCGGGCACGCGCGTGAGGCGGCTGCGCGTCCCGTACGCGTCGCACTCGCCGCTCGTCGCGCCGCTCCTCCCGGCGTTCGCGCAGGCGCTCGCGGCGGTCACGTGGCGCGCGCCCACGAACGCGATCGTCTCGAACGTCACGGGGCGCGTCGTCGAGGCGAACGACGTCGGGCGCGCCGAGTACTGGCTCAATCACTTCAAGCAGCCGGTGCGCTTCGCCGAATCGATCCAAACGGCCGTCACGCAGGGCATCACGCATTTCGTCGAAATCGGGCCGCACCCGGTGCTGCTCGGCATGGGCGCCGAGTGCGTCGCGAAGGGCGTCGAATGGCTGCCTTCGCTGCATCGGGAGCGCCCCGCTTGGTCCGATCTGCTCGAGAGTCTCGCGCGCCTCTACGTGAGCGGCGTGGACGTCGATTTCCGCGAGTTCGATCGGCCGTACGCGCGCCGCCGCGTGCCGCTCCCGCTCTACCCGTTCAAGCGCGAGCGTCACTGGGCGAGCGCCCTCGACGAGCGCGCGCCCGAACCGGCACCCTCGGCCGAAAGTTGGACGAGCGTTTGCTCGCACATGGACCGCGAGGCCGAGCGCGGACCGCTCTCGCTGAACGCCGTGTCGTATCCGGCCAAGTGGGCGCTCCTCGCGCGACTCACGCTGGACCACGCGACGAAAATCCTGCGCTCCGCGTCCCTCTTCCTTTCGGAAGGCGAACGCCGGAGCCTCGACTCGGTGCTCGCCGCGGGCGGTTTCGGCGCGACGTATCACCATCTCGTGAAGCGCTGGCTCGACGGGCTCGTCGAGCGGGGCGCTCTGGGCAAGGACGGCGAGACGTACGTCGCGCGAAAGCCGCTCGCCGAGCCGGATCTCGCGGGCGGCTTTGCCGAGGCCGAGCGGCTCTTCACGGACAATCAGCCGCTCCTCGCCTACTTCCGGCACTGCGTGACCATCGCGGGCGACGTGCTCACCGGCAAAGAGAGCCCGCTCGAGACGCTCTTTCCCGGCGGCTCGTTCGAGCTCGCCGAGGGCCTTTACACGCACTCGAGCACCATGCGCTACGTGAACGCGCTCGCCGCGTCGGCGTTCGAAGCGTTCGCGGAGGCGCGCGGAGCGACGCAGGCGCTGCGCGTGCTCGAGGTCGGCGCGGGCACCGGCGGCACGACGGGCTCCCTGCTCGCGGTGCTCCCGCCCGAGCGCACCCGCTACGTCTTCAGCGACGTCTCCGACTTCTTCTTCGAACGCGCGGAGCGGCGCTTCGCGGCCCACCGCTTCCTCGAATTTGCGCGCTTCGATCTCGACAAGGATCGCAGCGTCGGAAGCCACGGCCCGGGCAGCTTCGATCTCATCGTCTCCGCCAATTGCGTCCATGCGAGCGTCGATCTCCGCGCGGCCTTGGCGCGCCTCTTCGAGCTGCTCGCGCCGGGCGGCATGCTCGTGCTCGTCGAGTCCACGACGCACCTCGCGTGGTTCGACATCACGACCGGGCTCATCGAGGGCTGGCAGCATTTCGCGGACGACCTGCGCGTGGATAACCCGCTGATTGCGGCCGACACCTGGTGCGGGGCGCTGCTGCGCGCGGGTTTCGCATCGGCGCGGGCGTGGCCCGGCCCGGATTCGAGCGCGGCGAGCCTCGGCCAGCACGTCATCGTGGCGCGCCGAGCGGGCGAGGCGCAGAAGCTCGCCGCCAGCGAAATTTTGGCGGAAAAGGCGCCGGGGCAAGCCGTCGCGGCGAGCGAAACGGCGGCGACGGTCAGCGTGCAGGAACGGGTGCGAGACGCGGCGCCGGCCGAACGGCGCTCGCTGTTGCGCGAGCTCGTGCGCGAGCAGGTGATGATGACGCTCAGGCTTCAGGCTGATCGACCTCCGGGCGCGCAAGACAGGCTGATGGATTTGGGCTTCGATTCGCTCATGGCGGTGCAGCTTCGCAACGCGCTCACGACGAGCCTCGGCCTCGAACGCCGACTGCCCGTGACGATTCTCTTCGATTACCCGACGATCGACGCGCTCGCCCAGCGCCTCGAGGAGTTGGTCGCGGCGCCCGCCGCCGCGGTGGAGGCGCCCAAGGCGGCGAGCGCGCTCAGCGCCGAAACGGTCGCGGCCATGAGCGAGGCGGAAGTCGAGGCGGCGCTCCTCAAGCGACTGGAGGGCAAGTGACCGAAGCGTCGCAGGGCGGAGCGCAAGCGTCGTTGCTGCGGCGCGCGCTCCTCGGGCTCGAACAAGCCGAAGCGCGCATCGGCGAGCTCGAACGCGCGGCGCGAGCTCCCGTCGCCGTGATCGGCGTCGCGTGTCGCGTGCCGGGCGCGGACGACCCGGCCGCGTTCTGGCGCCTGCTCACCGAGGGGCGCGACGCGGTCGGCCCGGTGCCGCCCGGTCGCTGGGACGCGGCCGCCTACCAGACCGACGATCCGGAGACGCCGGGGCGCATCGCCGCGCGCGCGGCCGGGTTCCTGCAGGGTCCGGTCGATCGCTTCGACGCCGGCTTCTTCGGCATCGCGCCGCGCGAAGCGCAGGGCATGGATCCGCAACAGCGCCTCTTGCTCGAGGTGAGCTGGGAGGCGCTCGAGCACGCGGGGCAGGCGCCCGAGCGGCTCGAGCGCTCGCCGACGGGCGTCTACGTCGGCCTCTGCGCGAGCGACTACGCGAACCTCGCGCTGAAGACGCACGACCTCGCGCTCCTCGACGCGCACTTCACGTCGGGCATCGCGCACAGCATCGCCTCGGGCCGGCTTTCGTACCTGCTCGGCCTGCAGGGGCCGAGCATCACGATCGACACGGCGTGCTCGTCCTCGCTCGTGGCGGTTCACCTCGCGTGCCAGGCGCTCCGCTCCGGAGACTGCCGCATGGCGCTCGCGGGCGGCGTCAATCTGCTGCTCGCGCCGGAGCTCTACATCGCGCTGTCACGCGCGCGCATGCTCGCCCGCGACGGCCGCTGCAAGACGTTCGACGCGGCGGCGGACGGCTTCGGACGCGGCGAAGGCTGCGGCATGGTCGTGCTCAAGCGCCTGAGCGACGCGCAGGCCGACGGCGATCGCATTCTCGCCGTGATCCGCGGGAGCGCCGTGAACCAGGACGGACCGAGCGGCAGCCTCACGGCGCCGAACGGCCCCGCTCAGGAAGCCGTCATCAAAGAGGCGCTCGCGCGCTCGGGCGTCGAGCCGCGCCTCGTCGGCTACCTCGAAGCGCACGGGACGGGCACCGAGCTCGGCGATCCGCTCGAGGTCCAAGCGCTCGGCAACGTGTTCGGACCGGGCCGCCCGGCGAACCAGCCGCTCCTGCTCGGCTCGGTGAAGACGAACATCGGGCACCTCGAGGGCGCCGCGGGCGTCGTCGGCTTGATCAAGCTCGTGCTCTCGCTCGTGCACCGGCAAATCCCCGAGCACCTCCACTTTCGCACGCCGAGCCCGCACATCCCCTGGGCCGACCTGCCGTTTCGCGTTCCCACGGCGCTCACGGCGTGGGACCCGATCGAGGGCCGGCGCCTCGGCGGCGTGAGCTCGTTCGGGTTCAGCGGCACGAACGCGCACCTCGTCGTGGAAGAAGCGCCGGCAGCGACGCCGAAGGCCGGCACGGCGACGGCGACACCCCGGCTTTTGGCGCTCTCGGCGCGCGACGAAAAGGCGCTGGCAGCACTCGCCGCACGGCACGCGGAGGCGGTCCGAGAAAATCCGCAACTCCCGCTCGAGGACGTCTGCTTCACGGCGAATGCGGGGCGCTCCCATTTTGCGTGCCGGGCGACGGTGCAGGCGCGCTCGCTCGAGGAGCTCGGGCCGCGGCTCACGGCGCTCGCGGCGCTCGAGTCGAGCGAGGGCGTGGCGCGCGTGCGCGCGGTGCCGCGCGATCCGCCGCGCGTCGCCTTCCTGTTCACCGGCCAGGGCGCGCAATACGCCGGGATGGCGCGCTCGCTGCACGAGACGTCGCCGGTCTTTCGCGAAGCGTTCGACCGCGTCGCCGAGCTCCTCGCGCCGCATCTCGATCGGCCCTTGCGCGAGCTCGTGTTTCCGGAGCCGGGCGCCTCGACGCCCATCGACCAGACGCGTTACTCGCAGCCCGCGTTGTTCGCCGTCGAGTACGCGCTCGCCGAGCTCTTGCGCTCGTGGGGCGTCGTGCCCGACATGGTCATCGGCCATTCCATCGGCGAGTACGCCGCCGCTTGCGTCGCGGGCATGCTCGATTTGCCGAGCGCCGCGGCGCTCGTCGCCGAACGCGGCCGCTTGATGCAGAGCCTGCCGGAAGGCGGCGGGATGGCGGCGGTGTTCGCGACGGAAGAGCGCGTCGCGCGGGCGCTCGTCGGTCGCGAAGCGCGGGTTTCGATCGCGGCGGTGAACGGCCCGGAGCAAACGGTGATTTCGGGCGCGCTCGGCGAGCTCGAAAGCCTCTGCGCGATCCTCCGCGACGAGGGGATTCGCTGCCAGCCGCTGCCGGTCTCGCACGCCTTCCACTCGCCGCTCGTCGAGCCGATTCTCGGCGCGTTCGGCGCGGCCGCGGCGAAGGTGCGCTTCGGCGCGCCGCGCCTGCCGTTCGTCTCGAACGTGACGGGCGGCGTGCTCACCGCCGCGCGCGCGACCGATCCGACGTATTTCCGCGACCACGTGCGGGCGCCGGTGCGCTTCGGCGCGGGGCTCAAGGCGCTGCTCGCGCTCCGGCCCGGCGTGGCCATCGAGCTCGGACCGCACCCGACGCTGCTTTCGTTCGCGCGCGCGACCTACGGCGAGAGCGGTCCGCTGCTTTTGCCGAGCTTGCACAAGCAGCGCCCCGATGCGGAGCAAATGCTCGCGCTCGCCTCGGCGCTCTACCTCGCCGGTCTGAAGCTCGACTTTCGCGCGCTCGCCGCGGGCACCGGCAACGTCGTCGATTTACCGACGTATCCGTTTCAGCGCGAACGCTACTGGTTTCAAGCCGACGCCCGCGCCGCGCGCGCGACGCCGAACGTCGCGAGCGGCGACCATCCGCTTCTCGGCCGCAAGCTCCGCACGAGCGGGAGCGAGACGATTTTCGAGGCCGAGCTCGGCGCGGACTCGCCGCGCTTCGTGCGCCACCACCAAGTCCAAGGCCAGGTGATCCTGCCGGCGACGGCGTATCTCGACGGCCTGCTCACGCTCGCGCGGCGCCTGCTCGATCCCGCGCGCGCCGCCGTGACGGACGTGAGCATCGAAGAAGCGATGCTCCTCGCGGCGGACGGCGCCCCGCGCACCGTTCAATACGTTTGCGAGCCGGCCCGCGACGGCACCGTCGAGGTTTCGATCACGAGCGCGCCGGCCGGCGACGAAACGGCGAGCTTCGAACGCCACGTCGTCGCGACGCTGTCCGAGCGTGCGCACGTGCCCGCGCGCTCGTCGCTCGCCGAGGCGCGAGCGCGCTGCGGGCGCGGCGTGACGGCCGAGGAGCATTACCGGAGCTTCGTCGCGCGCGGGCTCGATTTCGGCGAGGATTTTCACGTCGTCCGCGAGCTCTGGTGCGGCGACGACGAGAGCCTCGGGCTCGTGGAGCTCGGCGCGAGCTCGGCGGCGGCGGCGTCGAGCTACGCCATGCACCCGCTCTTGCTCGACGGGTGCCTGCAAGTGCTCGCGGCCGCGCTCGCGAAAGAACCCGGCGACGCCCTGTTCTTGCCGATCGGTATCGGCGCCTACCGCTTGCTCGCCGCGCCCGGGACACGGTGTTGGAGTCACGCCCGCGTCGAGCCGGGCAGCGGTGAAACGCGCCGCGCCGAGCTCACGATTTACGCCGAATCGGGCGCCCTGCTCGCGGAGCTTTCCGGCGTGCGGCTCAAGCGCGTGAGCCGCGACGCGCTCGCGCGCAACGCCGAGCGCTGGCTCGACGACATCCTCTACGAGCTCGTCTGGCGCGAGGCCGAGCCGGCGACCGCGTCCGTCTTCGGCCCGGAGCTCGACGTCGGCTCCGTCGTGAACGAAGCGGCGCGCGCCCTGCCCGAGCTCCGCAAGACGGCCGAGCTCGACGCGTACGACGCGTTTCTCCCGCGCTTCGAGGCGCTCTGCGCGGGCTACGTGCTCGTCGCGATGCAGCGTCTCGGCTGGTCGCCGGCGCCGGGCGACACCGCGCGCCCGGCCGAGCTCGCCGCGCGGCTCGGCGTCTTGCCCCGCCACGGGCGCCTCTTCGCGCGACTGCTGGCGATTCTCGCCGAAACCGGCGTGCTCGAACGCAGCGCGGACGGCTTTCGGGTCGTGCGCCCGCTCGCCGCCGAAGACCCCGAGCGCGAGCTTTCCGCGCTCGCGCGTGACTTTTCGTGCGGCGCGATCGAGCTCGAGGTGACGGCCGCGACGGCGCGCGAGATGGCGGAGTCGCTCCGCGGCGACGTCGATCCGATGAACCTGCTTTTCCCCGGCGGGTCGACCGCTCGCGCCGAGCGGCTCTACCGCGACACGCCGACCGCGCGTTTGTACAACGGGCTCCTGGCCGAGCTCGTCACGGCGTTGTCCGGGCGCGCGTCGAAGGGACGGCCGCTGCGGATCCTCGAGATCGGCGCGGGCACGGGCGGCAGCACCGCCCACGTCTTGCCGCGGCTGCCCGAAGGCGTCGAGTACACGTTCACCGACGTGGGGCCGCTCTTCGTCGCGCGCGCCCGCGAACGCTTCGGCGCGCGTCCGGGCACGCGCTTCGCGGTGTTCGATCTCGAGCGCGAGCCGGAAGCGCAAGGCTTCATGCCGGGCTCGTTCGACTGCGTGATCGCCTCGAACGTCATTCACGCGACGAGCCGCCTCGGCGTGACGCTCGAGCGCGTGCGCGCGCTGCTCGCGCCGGGCGGCGTGCTCGCGATGCTCGAAGTGACGGCGCCCCAGCGCTGGTTCGATCTCACGGTGGGCTTCACCGAGGGCTGGTGGGCGTTCGCCGACACTGATTTGCGCACCGATTACGCGACCCTGACGCGCGCGCGCTGGTTCGAGGTGCTGCGGACGGCCGGGTTCGACGCGGTCGGCGCGCTGCCGGCGGACGGCGCGGCCGTGGGCACCCTCTCGCTCCAGTCCCTGTTTCTGGCGCGGGCGTCGGGGAAGCATGCGGCCGCGCGCGAGTGGTTGCTCTTTGCCGATGCCGGGGGCGTGGCTTCGGCGCTGGCGCGGCATCTCGCCGAACGCGGCGACCGCTGCTTGCTCGTCGAACCGGGCGCGTTCGCGTTCGACGGCACTCGCGCGACGCTCGACGGCGCTTCGGCCGCCGACTACCGGCAATTGCTCGCCGCACTGCGTGAGTCCGGGCGCGTGCCGCGCGCGGTGATCGACGCCCGCGGCGACACGCTGAAGGCGCTCTTGCTCGCCCAGGCGCTCGTGGGTGAAGCACCGCCGCGCCTCGTGTTCCTCACGTCCGGCGCGCAACAGGTCATGCCCAAGGAACGCGCGGTCGATCCGCATCAAGGCGCGCTCTGGGGTCTCGCCCGCACGCTCCGCCGCGAGCATCCCGAGCTCGGCTGCGTGTGCGTCGATCTCGCGCCCGGCGAGGCCGCGCCCGTCACGGAGCTCACCGCCGAGCTCGACGCGCCGGGCCGCGAAGTCGAGATTTCGTGGCACGCGCGCACGCGACGCGTGGAGCGCCTCGTGCGCTACTCGACGACTCGCCGGCGCGGCCTCGGCACGGGCCCGCGGAACGAACCCTACAGGCTCGTGCCCGCCGTCAAAGGCTCGCTCGAAGGCTTCACCTTGGCTCCCGTCGAACGGCGCGCGCCAGGACCGGGCGAGGTCGAAATCGAAGTCGAGGCGACGGGCCTGAATTTCAAGGACGTGCTGAACGTGCTCGGCATGTATCCGGGGGAGCCGGGGCCGCTCGGCGGTGAGTGCAGCGGCACGGTGGCGGCCGTCGGCGAAGGCGTGCAGCGGTTCAAGCCGGGTGACGCGGTCATGGCCGTCGCGCCCGGCTGCTTCGCGTCGCACGTGGTCGCTCGCGTCGAAAACGTCCAGCCAAGACTGCCGGGGATGAGCGCCGAAGAAGCGGCCGCGTTCCCCATCGCGTTTTTGACGGCGGCGTTCTGTCTGGATCACCTCGCGCGCGTGCGGCAGGGCGACCGCGTCTTGATCCACGCCGCGGCGGGCGGCGTCGGCATGGCCGCCGTCCACGTCGCGCGGCGCGCGGGCGCGGAGGTATTCGCGACGGCCGGCTCGCCCTGGAAGCGCGAGCTCGTGAAGTCGCTCGGCGCGACGCACGTGTTCGACTCGCGGAGCGACGAATTCGCGCGAGAAATCGCGGCGCTCACCCAGGGCCGCGGCGTCGACGTCGTCTTGAATTCGCTCACCGGCCCGCTCATCGACGCGAGCTTCGCGGCGCTCGCGCCGAACGGTCGCTTCGTCGAAATCGGCAAGCGCGGCATCAAGGATGCGGCTTGGGTCGCGGCGCTCGGCCGGAACATCGCCTATCACGTGGTGGATTGGGGCGAGACGTCCGAGCACGAACCGGCGCTCATCGGGGCGCTCTTCGAGGGGCTCGTGCGCGACCTCGAAAGCGGACGGCTCACTTCTCTGCCGCGCCACGCGTTCGCGCTCGACGACGCCGCCGAAGCGTTTCGACTGATGGCGCAAGCCGGTCACGCCGGAAAGATCGTCGTGCGCCACGGCGCGCCGGAGCGCCACGTCCGTGCGGACGGCACGTACGTCGTGACGGGCGGCTTGTCGGGGCTCGGGCTCGTCGTGGCGCGCTGGCTCGTCGAGCACGCGGCCGGTCGCGTGGTGCTCCTCGGACGGCGTCCGGTCGACGCGCGCGTCGAGGCGGAGCTCGCTCCGCTCAGGCGGCCGACGACGACGCTCGTCGCCGAATCGCTCGACGTGACCGACGAGCAGGCGCTGCGCGGACTTTTCGAACGGCTCCGGCGCGAAGGTCCGCCGTTGCGCGGCGTGGTTCACGGAGCCGGCGTGCTCGACGACGCGAGCTTCATGCAACAGACGCCTGCGCGTCTCGAACGCGTCCTCGCGCCGAAGGTGCGTGGCGCCGAGCTCCTCGACTCACTCACCCGCGCCGACCCGCTCGACTGGTTCGTGCTGTTTTCTTCGGGCGCCGGGGTGCTCGGTTCGCCGGGTCAGGCCAACCACGCGGCGGCCAACGCCTTTCTCGGCGGCTTCGCGCGCGCGCGGCAAGCGAAGGGGCTTCACGCGCTCTGCATCGATTGGGGCGCGTGGACCGAGGTCGGCGCGGCGGTCGAGCGCGGAGTGATGGACCGGCTCGCCGCGAAGGGCCTCGGTGCGATCACCCCGGCGCAGGGCCTCACCGTGCTCGAGCGGCTGCTCGCGAGCGAGGCGACGCAAGTTGCCGTCGTGCCGGCCGACTGGCAGAGGTACGTGGAGCAAGCGGGCGGCGCCGTACCGCCGTTCCTCCGCGAGCTCGTGAACGAGACGAGCACCGAGAGCACGAGCACGAGCCGCGCCGAAGTCGCGCGCCCGGCCGACGTCCGCGCGGAGCTCGCCGCATTGCCGGAAGGCCGGCGGCGGCCGCGGCTCTCGGCGTTCGTGCGTGAACGGGCGCTCAAGGCGCTCGGGCTTTCGGCGTCGTTCGAGCTCGATCCGACGACGCCGCTCGGCGAGCTCGGGCTCGATTCGCTGCTCGCCGTCGAGCTCAGGAACAACCTCGCCACGGCGCTCTCGCGGCCGATGCCGCCGACGCTGCTCTTCGATTATCCGACGCTCGAAACGCTCACGGACTACCTCTTCGAGCATGCACTCGAGCTCGCCCCGAAGCCGGCCGCGGTGGAAGAAGCGCCCCGACAAAACCTCGTGGAATCGATCGAAGACCTTTCGGACGAAGAGGTCGAACGGCAACTCGCCGCGCTCAAGCAGAAGCGCTGAGCACAAGGACTCGAAAGCGCGATGGACGCCGAATTTCTGGATCGCATCAGCAGCCTCTCGCCGAAACGCCTCGCGCTCCTCGCCGCGCAGCTCAAGGAGCAAGTCGACGAAGCCGCGCGGCTCGCGCGGGAGCCGCTCGCCATCGTCGGGCTCGGCTGCCGCTTCCCGGGCGGCGCCGCCGACCCCGGCGCGTACTGGAGGCTCCTCGACGAAGGGCGCGACGGCATCGTCGAGGTGCCCGCGGAGCGCTGGGACATCGACGCGCTCTACGCGCCGGATCCGGACACGCCGGGGCGCATGTCGGCGCGCGCCGGCGGCTTTTTGGAGCACGCGACCGAGTTCGACGCGGCGTTTTTCGGCATCACTCCGCGCGAGGCGCTCACCCTCGACCCGCAGCAGCGCCTCTTGCTCGAGGTGACGTGGGAAGCGCTCGAGGACGCGGGGCTCGCGCCCGCCAAGCTCCACGGCTCGGCGACGGGCGTCTTCGTCGGCATCTGCAACAGCGATCATTTCCAGCGCGTGCTCGGTCACGGGCTCGAGGACATCGACGCGTACCTCGCGTCCGGCAACGCCCACAGCACCGCCTCCGGGCGCATCTCGTACACCCTCGGCCTGCAGGGGCCTTCGCTCGCCGTCGACACGGCGTGCTCGTCGTCGCTCGTCGCGCTGCACCTCGCTTGCCAGAGCCTGCGCCGGGGTGAGACGTCGCTCGCCATCGCCGCGGGCGTGAACCTCATGTGCTCGCCCGAGACGACGATCGCGCTCAGCAAGGCGCACATGCTCGCCCCGGACGGGCGCTGCAAGACCTTCGACGCCAAGGCCGACGGCTTCTCGCGCGGCGAGGGCTGCGGCGTGCTCGTGCTCGAGCGCTTGAGCGACGCCGTGGCCGCGGAGCACCGGATTTTGGCCGTGATCCGCGGCAGCGCCGTCAATCAAGACGGCAGGAGCGGCGGCCTCACGGTGCCGAACGGACCGGCTCAGCAGGCCGTGATTCGCGCCGCGCTCGCCGACGCCGGCGTCGAGCCCGCCGCGATCGACTACGTGGAAGCGCACGGCACGGGCACGTCGCTCGGCGACCCCATCGAGATCAAGGCGCTCGCGACGGCGCTCGCGCCGGGCCGTGCCGCGGACCAGCCCGTGCTCGTCGGCTCGGTGAAGACGAACATCGGTCACCTGGAATCCGCGGCGGGCATCGCCGGCGTGATGAAGGTCGTGCTGGCGCTCGCCCACGAGCGCATCCCGAAGCACCTTCATTTTCACGAGCCGAGCCCGCACATCGACTGGACGAGCCATCCCGTCGCCGTCACGGCCGAAGCGCGCGCCTGGCCGCGGAGCGAGCGCCGCCGGCTCGCGGGCGTGAGCTCGTTCGGCTTCAGCGGCACGAACGCGCACGTGGTGCTCGAAGAGCCGCCCGTGTCTTCCGAAGCCACGAGCGCGGAGCGCCCCGTCTACGTCCTGCCGCTCTCCGCCCGCACCCCCGCCGCGCTCGGCGAGCTCGCGAACCGCTGTGAAGGCGCGCTCGACGCACCGGGTGCGCGGCTCGCCGATGCCATGCTCACGGCCGGCGCGGGGCGTTCGCACTTCAGCGAGCGACTCGCCGTCGTCGCGAGCAACGTGGCGGACGCGCGCGCCGCCCTCGCCGCGGCGAAGGCGGGGACGGCGCATCCGGGTTTGCGGCGCGGAACGGCGCCGTCGGCGGCTCCGGTGGAAGTCGTCTTCCTGTTCACGGGTCAGGGCTCGCAATACCCCGGGATGGGTCGCTTCTTGTACGAGCACGAGCCCGTCTTTCGTGACGTCATCGATCGCTCGTCGCAAATCCTCGGCCCGGACGCACGAGGGCGCACGCTCGAGTCCGTGCTCGCGCCGGGGCCGGCCGAGGGCGCGCCGATCCACGAGACGGCGTGGACTCAACCGGCTCTCTTCGCGCTCGAGTACGGCATCACCGAGCTCTGGCGTTCGTGGGGCGTCGAACCCGCGGCCGTCATCGGGCATTCGGTCGGCGAGTACGTCGCCGCCTGCGTCGCGGGCGTGTTCACGCTCGAGGAGGGACTACGCCTGATTGCGGAGCGCGGGCGGATCCTGCAAGCGTTGCCGCCCGGCGGCGCGATGGCGGCGGTGTTCGCCCCGCACGCCGAAGTCGCCGCGCTCGTCGCGCCGATGGCCGATCGACTCGCCGTCGCGGCGGTCAACGCTCCGGACAGCGTGGTCGTCTCGGGCAGCAGCGACGCCGTCGACCGCTTGCTCGCCGAGCTCGCGCGCCGGAACGTCCAGGGCCAGCGCCTGTTCGTGAGCTTCGCCGCCCACTCGCCGCTCGTCGAGCCGGCGATGGCGGCGATGGAAGCGTGCGCCCGCCAGGTGACGATGAAGCCGCCGAAGATCCCGGTGGCGTGGAACCTCACGGGCGGCGAGCCGCTGCCGGGCGGCGCGCCGGACGCCGCGTATTTTCGCCGGCACCTGCGCGAGCCGGTGCACTTCGCGGAAGGCATCGCGTCGCTCGCGCCACATCGAGTTTTTTTGGAGGTGGGACCGCACCCCGTGCTCACGGCGCTCGCGCAGCGGAACCTCACGAGCGACGACAAACGCTTCGTGAGCTCGCTCCGCCGCGGGATGAAGGACGCGGACGAGCTCGCCGCGAGCCTCGCCGAGCTCTACGTGAACGGCGCGAGAATCGATTTCGCCGGGGTCGCTCGTTCCTTCGGCGGACGGCGCACCGCATGGCCGTCGTATCCGTTCGAGCGCCGGCAGTATTGGTTGCCGGCGCCGAGCGCCGAGCAGCGCGCGCGAAGCGCCGCCGCGGACCCGCCGGGCGCGCTGCCGGGACGACGCCTGCCGACGGCGGCTCCGATCTTCGAGCTCAACCTCGCGCTCGAAACCGTGAGCTCGCTCGCCGAACACCGCGTGCTCGGTCAAGTGCTCGTCGCGGCGCCGGTGTTCGTCGAAATCGCGCACGCCGCGGCCGCAAAGCTCGCCGGTGCCGCTCCGCGCGCCCTCACCCACTTCGCCATCCACGAAGCGCTCGTGCTCGGTGAACGGCCGCACGCCCTGCAAACGCAGCTGACCGCCGCGCCCGACGGCGCGTTCGATTTCTCGATTCACGGTCGCGACCCCGATGCCGACGACTGGCGCCTGCACGCGAGCGGCCGCCTCGTTCGGCTCGCCGGCGACGGCCCGAAGCCGGACGCGCCGCCGCTCGCACGCCTCGAGACGTCGCTCTCGGAGCCCGCGAGCTCCGACGCCTTTTACGCGCGCCTCACGGGCCTCGGCGTCACGCTCGGAGGCGCGTTTCGCGCTTTGACGGAGGTTCGCACGGGCGACGGCGAGGTGCTCGCCAAGGCCGTGCTCCCCGCCGCGCACGCGAGCGAGCGGTTCGTCTGCGCGCATCCCGGGCTCCTCGACGCCGCCCTGCAATCCCTCGGCATGGCCGTGGCGACTCGCTCGCAAAGCGACGACATCTATCTGTTCTCGGAGCTCGAGCGCCTCGAGCTCTTGCGCCCGCTGCCCGCGGCGATCGTCTGTCACGCGCGCCTGCGCCCCTCGAGCGAGGCGCGCCCGGCGGCCTGGTACGGCGACGTCACGCTGCGGTCCGCGAGCGGTGAAGTGCTCGGCACGCTGACGGGCGTCTGCCTGCGGCGCGCCTCCCGCGCCGGGCTCGCTCGACTCGTGCGCGAGCAGGGCGCGAGCGGGCCGTTTTACGCCGTCGAGTGGGAACCCGTGCCGAGCGTGCTCGCCGCGGCGCCGGCCCTCGTGGATCCGGCCCAATACGGCGGCGAGGTGCGCGCGCGCTTCGACGAGCTCGCCCGCGAGCACGAGCTCGCGATTTACGACGAGCTTTTGCCCGAGCTCGACCGCCTGAGCGCCGAGTACCTGTGCATGGCGTTGAAGGAGCTCGGCTTCCAAGACGTGCCGGGTCGCGTGTTCGAGGCGTCCGCGGAAACGCGGGCGCTCGGCGTCGCGCCGCGCCACACGCGCCTCTTCGCGCGGGCGCTCGTGATCCTGACGGAAGAAGGCGTCCTCCGCGCGCGCGGCGCGGGTGCGTTCGAGGTGACGCGAGCCTTCGGCCCGCCGCGTATCGATCCGAGCTCGCCGCGCCTGGAAGCTCAGGGTGAAGTGAGCGTGCTCCGGCGCGCGGGCGCGGAGCTCGCGCGGGTGCTCCGCGGCGAGCGCGACCCGGTGGACGTGCTCTTCCCCGAGGGGAACTTCGCGGAAGCCCGCAAGATCTACGTCGAATCGCCGTTCGCCCGCACGTACAACACCGCCCTCGCCGAGGCGCTCGGCAAGGCCGTCGCGCGCGTTCCGGCCGGCGCTCGGCTGCGGGTTCTCGAAATCGGGGCGGGCACGGGCGGCACGACGACCTACGTCTTGCCCGCGCTCCCCGCCGAACGCACCGACTACACGTTCACCGACGTCTCGCCCGCGTTCCTCGAACGAGCGGCGGCGCAGTTCTCCCGTTACGGCTTCGTGAGCCGCGCCCTGCTCGACATCGGTAAGGATCCGAGCCGGCAGGGCTTTCAGAGCGGCGCCTACGACGTGGTGATCGCGGCGAACGTGCTCCACGCCACCTCGAACCTGCGGCAGGTCGTCGCGCACGTGCGACAGCTGCTCGCGCCGGGCGGGCTCCTCTTGCTGCTCGAAGGCACCGCGCCCGAGCGCTGGGTCGATCTCACCTTCGGACTCACCGAAGGGTGGTGGAGCTTCACGGACACCGACCTTCGCCCGGACTACGCGCTCATCGACCGCAACGCCTGGGCGAAACTCCTCGGCGAGCACGGCTTCACGAGCGTCCACGCGATCCCCGAAGGCACGAACCAAGACCGCCGTGCCGCTCAGCAAGCGCTCATCGTCGCGCGTGCGCCGGCGCGGCCACGGAGCTACCTCGTCGTCGGCCCAAGCGCGGGCCTCGGACCACGACTCGTCGAAAGGCTTGCGAACAAGGGGGATCGCGCCGTCCTCGTCGCTCCGGAAGCCGTCCCGGAGACGCTCGAGCCGGACACCGAGGTCGTCTACCTCGGCGCACTCGAGCTCGCGGCCGCCGCGCACGGCGACCTCGGCGCGGTCGCGCGGTCCGAAACGCTCGCCTGCGAGCTGCCGCTCCGGTGGCTCGCGCGCGTGGCCAAAGCCGCTGGGCGAGCCTGGCTCGTCACGCAGGGCGCCGAGCGCGTCGCAGGCGACTCCGTGCAAGCACCCGAGTGGCAGGCGCCGCTCTGGGGACTCGGCCGCGGTTTCGCCGTGGAAGCGCCGCTCGCGCTCGGCGCCGTGATCGATTTGCCGCCGAGCGGCACGCCCGCCGAGTTGGCCGACGCGCTCCTCGGCGAGCTCGACACGCGAGAGCGCGTCCCCGACGGCGAAGACCAAATCGCGCTCCGCGACGGGCGTCGCTTCGGGGCGCGGCTGAGGTCGAAAGCCGCGCCGCCGCGCGCCGAGCTCGCCTTGCGACCCGACGCGACCTACCTCGTGACGGGCGGCTTCGGCGGCCTCGGCCTCGTCGTTGCGCGTTTTCTCGCGGAGCACGGCGCGAAGTGCATCGCGCTCGCCGGGCGTCGCCCCGACACTCGAGCCGAAGGCGTGCGGCAGCTCGAGGCGCTCGGCGCACGGGTGATCCCGCTCGCGCTCGACGTCGGCGACGAAGCGGCGCTCGACGCGCTCGCGGCGCGCTTCGCGTCCGCTGAGCTGCCGCCGCTCCGCGGCATCGTGCACGCCGCAGCCGATCTCAACTCCGCTCCCGTGACCGAGCTCGGCGCCGAAGCGATCAGCCGCATGCTGCGACCGAAGCTCCGCGGCAGCGTGCTGCTCGAACGCTTGGCACGCGCGCGCGAGCTCGACTTTTTGGTGCTCTTTTCGTCGACGACGGCGCTCCTCGGCGCGACGGGCCTCGCGCATTACGCCGCCGCCAACGCCTTTCTCGACGCGCTCGCGCCGTCGGCCCGTGCCCACGGCGTGCCCGCGCTCTCGATCGATTGGGGCACGTGGGAAACGATGCGGCTCGCCTCGAAGGAGAGCCAGGCGTCCTTCCTCGAAGGCGGACTCTTGCCGCTTCCGACCGACGAGGCGCTCGACGCGCTCGCGCGCCTCGTCCGTACCTCCGAAGCGCAAGCGGTCGTCGCGAACATCGACTGGAGTCGACTGAAGCCGCTCTACGAAGCCAAACGCGCGCGCCGCTTCTTGGCGCACCTCGGCGGCGAGGCCGCGCCCGCTGCCGAGACGGCGAGCGCGAATGCGCCGGTCGCGGCGCTGCCGGCGCGGCTCGCGGCGGCGTTGCCCGGCGCGCGGCGCGAGCTCTTGCTCGATTTCGTGCTCGGCGAGGTCTCGACGGTGCTGCGCGTCCCGAGCGATCAACCGATTCCGCTCGACTCCGGCTTGTTCGAGCTCGGCATGGACTCGCTGATGTCGGTCGAGCTCAGAAAGCGCCTCGAAAGCGGCGCCGGACGGCCGCTGCCGTCCACGCTCACCTTCAACTACCCGAGCGTGAACGCGCTCGCCGGCTTCCTCGAAGTCGAGCTCGCCGACGTGCAAGCGCCGGCGAGCGAGCCGAAACCGCCGCCCGAACCGGTCGTGCCGGCGGCGGCGCCCGCGACGAGCGACGACCTCGATCTTTTGGACGAAGACGAGCTCGCCGCGCGGCTCCGAGCGCGGCTGGAGCGCACGCGGTGAACGCGCCGCGCGCCATGGGCTTCATGGCCGTGTTCGCGGCCACGTGGGCGGCCGTCGAAGTGCTCGCGGCCCGCGCGCTCACCGTCTACTCGCCGTTTCAGGTCGTCTTCACGCGCTACGTCGTGCACCTGGTCGTCTTGTTCGCGCTGGCCGGCCGCACGGACCCGGCGGGGCTCGTCCGCACGAAGCGTCTCGCGTACCAAATCGGGCGCTCGCTCTTGATGCTCGGGATGCCCGCGTGCTTCGTGTTCGCCTTCCGGAGCGGCGTCGATCCGCGCACGGCTTCGGCGATTTTCTGGCTCTCCCCGCTCTTCATCGTGGCCTTCGGCGCGCTCGTGCTGCGTGAACGGCCGGCGCCGTCCGCGCTCGCCGCCACGCTCGCGGCGACCGCGGGCGCGGTGTTGTTCTCCGGGTTCGGCCCGTGGCCGGGGCTGCGTCTCCTCGTGCTCCCGCTCGGCATGGCGGGCACCTTCAGCCTCTACGTCGCGATGACGCGGGGGCTCCGCGACGAGGACACGCGCACGAACCTCTTTTACACCGCCGCCGGCGTGGCGCTCGCGCTCGCGCCGTTCATGCCGCGCGTCTGGGTCACGCCGACGCTCGGCGATTTCGCGGTGATGTGCGGCGTCGGCAGCCTCGGGCTCCTCGGGCTCTACGCGCTCGATCGCGCGACGCACCTCGCGCCGGTCGCGGTCACGGCGCCGGTCGTGTGTGTGCAGCTGCCGCTGAATCTGCTCTTGCAATGCGTCGTCGGGCGAGCGGCGCTCAGGCGGCGCGATCTGGCCGGCACGGCCGTGGTCTTGGCCGCGCTCCTCTTCGTGTGGCTCCGCGAGCGGCGGCGCGCGGTCGAGCCGGCGCGCGCGTGAACGGCGGTCAGCGGAGCGCGCGGCCGTACGACCAGTAAAACGAGCGAAGGAACGAGGCGGTGACCAGCCCACAGCCGAGCGCGGTGGCGACGGTGCCGAACGGTTCGCCCAACACCATCCCGAGCGTCAAACCGAGCATCAAGCACGTGAACGCGTGGCGCCCGAACGACGAGCGCGGCTGTTCGCCGCCGCGCGCCGGGACGAGCGCGAGCGTGAGCACGTAGACGTACCGGAGCAGCCCGACCACGAGCACCCAGGCGCCGTAACGGCCACGCTCGACGAGGACGATGCCGGCGAGCAGCACGAAATACGCGTCCGTTTCCATGTCGAAGTAAGAGCCGAACTCGGAGCTTTCGCCGCGCTCTCGCGCGACCCAGCCGTCGAGGCCGTCGAGCGCGAAGACGACGAGGACGGTCGCGCCGAGCACCCAGAGCGGCACGCTTTCGGGAACGAGGCCGATGCTCGACGCGACCGCGAAGCGCAGCGTCGTGACGGCGTTCCCCCAGCCGAAGGCGCCGTTCGGCGTGTGCGCGCCGCGACAGAGCGCGACGAGCGTCGCGAGGGACACGGCGCCGGCCGCGACGTACGGCCACGCCTCGCCCAGCGCGAGCGCCGCGCTCGACGCCGCGAGCATGACGAAAGCGTGGATGCGGCTGAAGCGAGTGAGCGGGAGGCTCTTCTCACGCGGCACGGCCCGTCAGGCTATCATGCGCGGAACGATGGCGAGCGACCCGACCACGGCGCGTGCATTCTGGATCACGGGCGCCGGGCAGAGCGAGGTGCGGGACGAAGCGCTCGCTTCGCCGCGCGCGGGCGAGGTGCTGGTCGAGACGCTCTTCAGCGGCGTCAGTCGCGGTACGGAGACGCTCGTGTTCCAGGGGCGCGTGCCGCCGAGCGAATACCGGCGGATGCGCTGCCCGCATCAAGCGGGGGATTTCCCGGCGCCGGTGAAGTACGGCTACTCGAACGTGGGGCGCGCGCGCGGCGGGGCGCACGCGGGCCGCGCCGTCTTTTGCTTGTTTCCGCACCAGACGGCGTACGTGGTGCTCGAGCGCGCGCTCGTGCCGGTGCCGGACGGCGTGCCGCCCGGGCGCGCCGTGCTCGGGGCGAACATGGAGACGGCGCTGAACGCCCTCTGGGACGCGCGCGTGCGGGCGGGCGATCGGGTGTCCGTCGTGGGGGCGGGCGTCGTCGGGTGCCTCGTCGCGTTTCTGGCCGCGCGGGTGCCGGGCACGCACGTCGAGCTCGTCGACGTGTTGCCGGCGCGGGCGGCGGTCGCGGCGGCGCTCGGCGCGAGCTTCGCGACGCCCGGCACGGCGAACGCCGGCCGGGACGTGGTGTTTCACGCGAGCGGGCGCGCGGAGGGCGTGCGGACGGCGCTGTCGCTCGCCGCCGACGACGCCGCCATCGTCGAGCTCAGCTGGTACGGCGACGCCGAGGTTCCGCTGCCGCTCGGGGCGGATTTCCACGTGCGGCGCCTGACGCTGCGGTCGTCGCAGGTCGGCACGGTGAGCCCGGAGGCGCGCCCGCGTTTCACGCACCGGTCGCGGCTCGAGCTCGCCCTGTCGCTGCTCCGCGACGACCGGCTCGATTGCCTCATCGACGGCGAGACGCCCTTCGACGCCCTCCCGGCCGCTCTGGCCGAGCTCGCGCTGCAAGGCGGCCTCTGCCGCCGCGTTCGCTACTGACGTATCCTGCGCGCGCCATGTACAGCGTCTGCGTTCGGGGCCACGTCATGATCGCTCACAGCTTCCGCGGCGAGCTCTTCGGTCCCGCGCAGCGCCTGCACGGCGCAACCTACGTCGTCGATGTCGAGCTCAGGCGCGCGGAGCTCGGACCGGAGGGCGTCGTCGTCGACATCGGCCGCGCCACGGACGTGCTCGAATCGATCCTCGGCGAGCTCAACTTCCGCAACCTCGACGACGACCCGGCCTTCGCCGGCAAGAACACGACGACCGAATTTCTCGCCGGCGTCGTCTTCGAGCGCGTGGCCGAGCGCATCAAAAAAGGCGAGCTCGGCCCCGGCTCCGACGCCGTCCGCGAGCTCAAGGTGACGCTCCACGAGTCGCACGTCGCGTGGGCCGCGCGCGAGGGCGCGCTGCGCTGAGGACGACGCGTCACGGGCGGCTCGGTGGTAGAGCCGTTGCCTCGCCTGCATGAGCCGCTTCCCTTTCCCGCACAATCGCCGCCTCCCCCACTGTTCGTATCCCGCGGCGGCGAACCACGCCGACGTGCTGCGCGCCTTTCACGCGTTTCGCGACGAGATCGTCACCGCGGAAGGAGCGCGCGGTTTCTTGCGGACGCGGCGGCCGGACACGCCGGACGGCGTCGTGAACTCGACCGTCTCCGAAGGCATCGCGTACGGCATGCTCATCGCCGTGATGCTCGGCGAGCAAGCGCTCTTCGACGCGCTTTACGGCTACGCGCTCGCCTTCGCCAACGAGCGCGGACTCATGTGCTGGTACGTCGCGCCCGACGGCGAGCGCGCGCTCGGCACCGGCGCGGCGAGCGACGCCGACGAAGACATCGCGTGGGCGCTCGTCATGGCCGACCGGCAGTGGGGCGGCCGCGGCGCGCTCGGCGAGAGTTATCTCGATCACGCGCGGCGCCAGATCGATCGCATTTGGGAGCACGAAGTCGACCACGCGGACTTTCCGTTCCTCTTCAAACCCGGCGACGAATGGCGCCCGGGCGTCTTCAATCCGTCGTATTTTTCGCCGCATCAATACCGGCTCTTCGCCGAGGTCTCGGGCAATCGCGACTGGCTGAACGTCGTCGATCGCGGCTACGACGCCGTCGCCGCGTCGCTCAACGACGCGAGCAACAATCGGGAGAACGGCCTCGTGCCCGCGTGGTGCGACGCGCGCGGCGTGCCGCTCGAAGCCTTCCCCGGCGCCGAGACGAACTACCAGACGGACTCGGCCCGGCTGCCGTTCCGGCTCGCCCAAGACTTCGCGTATTACGCGGATAGGCGCGCGCGCGCGTACGTCGAGAAAACGAGCTCGTTCTTCGCCGCGCTCGGCGCCGCCGCCGTCGGGGACGGCTACCACACCGACGGCCGCCCTTGCCCCGATCGCAAAACGGCGCAGCCGAATCCCGGCTCGGCCGTCTTCGTCGGCGGCGCGGCGGCGGGCGCGATGTGTTCGCCAGCGTACCAAACCTTCCTCGACGAAGCCTACGCGCGCCTCCGCACCGGCAAGCTCCTCGCGCGGAGCCGCTACTACAATCATTGTTGGACGGTGCTCTCGCTCCTGATGCTGACGGGCAATCTCGTCGAATTTCAGCCGTGAATCGTGGCGGCTCCGCCGCGCGAAGCCGCACGGCGCCGTTCCACGCCTCGGATTACGAAAACGCGAACGGCTGGCGCGTCGATTCGATGACGCTCGACCAGAGGTCGCCCGTCACGTCGACTTGCTTGCGAAAGCGCGTGGCAAGCTGCATGGGCACGTGCACGAAGCGCCCGTGCCAGCGCCCGATGAGCAGGTTCGTGTTGCCCGCCATCGCGGCGTGCACCGCGTTCCGCGCCATGTTCCAGCAGTAGACGCTGTCGGCGGGCGACGCGGGAACGCTGCGAATGTGGTAGCTCGGGTCGATGTACTTCAGCGTGAGCTCGCTCCGCTTGCTCGCGAAGTGGCGGACGATGCGGTCGCGCAAGATGACGCCGATGTCACCGAGCTTCGCGTTGCCGCTCCGGTCCGTCGACTGCGGACCGCTGCCGTTCGAGCAGTGCTCTTGCCCCGCGCCCTCCGCGACGACGATGAGCGCGTGGGACTCCTCTTCGAGCCGCGCCTCGAGGTAATCGAAGAGCCCGCCCCGACCCTCGAGTCGAAACGGCAACTCCGGAATCAGCACGACGTCGACATCCGTCGAAGCGAGCGCGGCGTGGCACGCGATGAAGCCCGAATGCCGGCCCATGAGCTTCACGACGCCGATGCCGTTGCGCGCGCCCGTCGCTTCGATGTGCGCGCTCCGGATCACGTCGACCGCCGCCGAAAAGGCGGTCTCGAATCCGAAGCTGCGATCGATGAAGTGAATGTCGTTGTCGATCGTCTTCGGCACGCCGACGACCGAGATCGAGAGCCCGCGCCGCGCCACCGCTTGCGCGATCGCCATGGCGCCGCGGAACGTGCCGTCCCCGCCGATGCAGAAGAGCATGCGCACGCCGAGCTCTTCGAGTCGATCGACGACTTCGTCCGGATCTTGCTCGCCGCGCGACGTACCGAGCGACGTGCCGCCCTGTTGGTGAATGTCCGCCACGGTCGTGGGCGTGAGCTTGACCGGGCCGATCCCGTGCCGGCGGACGAGACCCTCGTAGCCGTAGCGGAAGCCGAACACCTCGGGCACGCCGTACCCCTGCGTGAGCTCGAGCACGAGGCCGCGGATGACGTTGTTCAGCCCCGGGCAGAGCCCGCCGCACGTGACGATGCCGGCGCGGAGCTCCGACGGCTGGAAGAAGACGCGATGGCGCGGCCCCGCGAGCTCGAAGGCCGGCGCCGTCGCCATGCCGCCCTCGTGCTCGACCACGCGCGACAGCCGATCGTCCAAGAGCACGCGGTCGGCGCGCCCGACGTAGTGAATCGCTTCGCGCGCGAGCCGGTCGGCGAGCGGGGACGGATACGTGCACGGACCGAGCACGTCGATGTCGAGGTCGGTGGCGACCACCCGACGCGTGCGCTCAGGAACCGTGAGTCCGATACCCACCGTCCGAGCGTGCGCGTGGCCAGGTTTCGCGAAACTTTCCGCGCGGTAGCCGGGACCGGCGAGTACACTCGCCCCCACCGATGCGCCCCTTCCTCTCGCCCCGCGTTCGTCTCGCGTCCGCCGCGCTCTTCGCGCTCGTCGTCCTCGCGCCCGCGTGCAAAAAGGAGGACGAGGGACCGGCCGACGCCACCTGCGGGAAGAAGCCGCTACCGGATTGTCCGCTCCAGAAGTGGATGAAAGAAAACATGAAGCCGGCGCTCGATCAGAACGACACCGCTCGGCTCGCGCAGACCTTCGACCAGGTGGCGGCGCACCCGCCGGCGGGCTTCACCGGGTGGGATACCATCGCCAAAAAGGGCGCCGACGCGGCCCGGCAAGGCGACATCCAGACGGTGAAAGCCGAGTGCAAAGCGTGTCACGACGAGCTTCGCTCGCGGTTTCGCAAGGAGATACGGGACAAGCCGCTTTTCTGACGTTATGTTTGAAGTATGCGCCGGCCCGCGGTCGCCTTGGTTCTCACCGTTGCGCTCACGTCGCTCGCGGCGTGCGGCGGCGCCGCGAATCAGGAGTGGGTGCGCGAGCCCGAGGGCGGCGGGTCCATCGGGGACGAGCAGGTCGCGCTGGAACACGACGCGATGCCGCCGGCGCTGACGAGTGACGCAGCGCCGCAAACGGGGCCGCACCGCCTCGACCACACCGTGACGCTCGGCGAAATCTACATGGCTCCGCCGGATCCGGGCGCGCCCGGAGCGGGCTCGCAGGGCCAACCGTCCATCACGGTCAACGTGAACAACTACATGGGGTCCGGAGCCGGGTACGGCTACGGCTATGGTTACGGCGGCTACGGCGTGCCCATCGTCTCGCGCGGCGCGTTGACGGGCAGCGCGGTGCCGTCGACGCCCGTGTTCACGACGCGGAGCGGTAGCTCGACCGTCCAGCCCGGACAGAGCTTCCCCGCCCCGCGGAGCTTCGGCCCGCAGTTTCCGTATCACCTGAGCCCAGCCTCGCCGTGGGAAACCCGGCACTGAACTGACGCTCGGGTTCGAACATGCCCGAGTACGACGGAAACGCGAGCTCGAGGCCTTGGGTCCGGCGGCGCCTGCGTAGTTTCGTCCACGCGCTCCGCGGCGTCTGGCAGCTGCGCACCGAACCGAACGCGCGCATCCACTCGCTCGCCACCGTGGCGGTGCTCGTCGCGGGCGTGCTCGTCGGGCTGTCGGCGCTCGAGTGGTGCGCCCTCGTTCTCGCGGCGGCGCTCGTTTTCGCCGCCGAAGCGCTCAACACGGCGCTCGAGTACCTCGCGAACGCCGTCATGCCCGAGCGGCATCCGCTCGTCGGCACGGCGAAGGATCTCGCCGCCGGGGCCGTCCTCATCACCGCCGTCGGCGCGGCGATCGTCGGCGCGCTCGTGCTCGGCCCGCACCTCGTCGTCATCGCGAAGCGCGGCATCGGCGGCTGACGCCCGGGATCGCGACGCTCAGAACGGCGCGACCACGGCGCCGGCCGCCGCGGCGCTCCCCGCGTCTTTCGGGTCGCGCGCGGAGTCGGTTGCTTCGCTGCCCTGCGCGGCGCCCTCGGCCGTTTCGTCGTCGGCGCCGCCGTCCACGCGGGCCGCGGCCGGCTCGGGCGCGCCCGCGTCGGGTGACGCGACCGTGGACGGCGCGGTGCCCTCGAGAAACTCCTCGTCGACGGCGTCCGTTTGGCCCGCGTAGGCGAGTAACCCCGTCGCCGGATCGATGTGCACGGTCACGATGCCGCTCGGCTTCGGAAACTCGGTCGCCGGGTGACCTTCGTGCGCGGCCTTCATGAAGCTCACCCACGCGGGGAGCGCGGTGACCGCGCCGGATTCGCCGCCGCCGAGCGGTAGCGGCTCGTCGTAGCCGACCCACACGCCCGCGACGAGCTCGGGCGAAAACCCGACGAACCAAGCGTCTTTTGCGCCGTTCGTCGTGCCCGTCTTGCCGGCCACGGGACGCTTGAGCGTCTTGGCGCGCTGCCCCGTGCCGCGCTCGACGACGCTCTCGAGCAAGCTCGTCGTCAAATACGCCTCTTCGACGGACATGACGCGGTGTTTGGGCACGCGTGGCGGCAGGCGCACGCCGCCGCCCTCGATGGAGACGACGATTTTCGGCGGCTCGAGCTCGCCGCCGGCGGCGAAGGTCGCGACCGCGTTCACGAGCTCGAGCGGCGTCACCTCGTACGCGCCGAGCGCGAGCGACGGCGTCGGTTGCAAGTCGGATTCGATGCCGAGCGCGTGCGCCCAGGCGACGACGTTCGGCGGTCCGACTTCCTTCAAGAGCAACGCGGCCGCGTCGTTGTCGCTCTGCGCGATGGCGTCGCGCACGCTGAGCCGGCGATTTTCGGCCGGGACGCCGGCGTCCGTGAGCACGGCGGGATGACCGGGCCGCGCGACGTTCGGCAGGGTGAGCACGCTCGCGGGCGTGAAGCGCCGTGAGGAGAGCGCGAAGCTGTAGAGGAACGGCTTGAACGCGGAGCCGGGCTGCCGCCGCGCGGAGGTCGCCCGATCCAAACCTCCGGAAATCGCGTCGTAGCCGCCGATGAGCGCGCGCACTTCGCGCGTCCGCACGTCGATCGCCACGAGCGCGGCCTCGGGCCCGAGCGCGAGGTGACACGGCGCGGGCGCCGAGCTCGGCGTCGCCGGCGGCGGCGCGTCGAACGCGACGCGCAGGAGCGCGCCCACCTTGGTGAAGTCGCTCGCCGGGAGGTGCTTCGGATTGAAGCGCTCTTCGCCGCGGAGGAGCGCCCTGCAGCGCGCGCCGCCCACGTCGACGTCGATGCTGCCCGCGCCGTCGTCGAGCGCGACGACGTGCCCCACCGCGGCCTTGTTCGGCTTCGGCGGCACGGTCGCGGGCTTGCCCCAGAGTTTCTTCGTTTCGGCCGTGAAGGGCGCTTCGAGCTTCTGCCGGTGCGCGTAGGCGTCGAGCGCGTCGCGCACGGCTTTGCGTCCCGCGGCCTGGAGCGCCGGATCGATGCTGGTCGTGAGCACGTAGCCGCCGCGGAGCGCTTGGTCGCTGCTCGTGTTCGGGTCCGCGGGCGCCTTCGGCCCGACGAGCGACTGCAGCTCTGCGAGCGCGTAGGACACGGCTTCGGGCGCGAGATCGGACTCGCCGTCCGACACGGGCGCGAGCCGGAGCGGCGCGTCGAACGCGGCGTCGCGGAGCTCGCGCGTGATGAAGCCCTTTTCGAGCATTTGATCGAGGACGTAGTGGCGGCGCTCGAGCGACCGCGTCTCGTCGTGGCGCGGCGAGTAGCGCTCCGGCGACGCGACGAGGCCGGCGAGCGTCGCGGCTTCGGTCAAGTCGATGTCGCGCACCTTCTTCCCGAAGTAGTAGCGGCTCGCTTCCTCGACGCCGAAGCGCCCGTGGCCGAGGTAAATCTGGTTCAGGTAGAGCTCGAAGATCTCGTCCTTGGTGAGCGTGCGCTCGAGCTCGCGCGCGAGGATCGTCTCCTTGATTTTACGCTCGTAGTTGCGGTCGGCGGTGAGCACGACGTTCTTGATCACCTGCTGGGTGATGGTCGACGCGCCCTGCTTCGTGTGACCGGCGCGCACGTTCACGACGAGCGCGCGCAGCATGCCGAGGTAATTCAAGCCGCGATGCTCGTAAAAGCTCGCGTCCTCGGCGGCGAGAAAGGCGAGCTTCACGTGCTGCGGGATTTCGGCGAAGGGGACGACCGTGCGGCGTTCGACGAAGACGCTCGCGAGCACGGTGCCATCGCGCGCGAGGACGCGCGTGACCTCGGGCGGGTGGTACGTCTTGAGATCGGCGACGCTCGGCAAGCCGGCCTGGTAGTGCCGCACCACGAGCACGACCGAGAGCACCGCGGCCGCGACCGCGACCACGACGCCCGCGGCCGTCCATTTGAGGACGCGGAAGGCGAGCTCACGTCGGGGATGCGCGCCGCTCGAGGCGGGTTCCGCGCGGGGCGGCGGTTCTTCCATCAGTGTCCGACGGCGTGCATCACGATCACCGCGATGACCACGCCGCCGAGTAGGCATGCCACGGCGACGCCGACGAGCAATCCGAGTCCGCTCGACTGATTGACGACGGTCGGCGCTTCGCTCTTGTCGAGACCCGCTCGCTCGACGACGACCTGCGGGCCCGCGATGCGGATTGCCGGCAGGGAAGCCGCCGCGGAGCCGCCGAACGGCCGGAGCGCCTCGCCGAACTCGGCCGCGGACTGGTAGCGCTCGTCGGGCTTCTTCAGCAGCGCGCGCGAGAGCACGTCCTCGAGGCCCTGGGAGAACTTGCGCTCGGGCACGCGTTGATTGAGCGGGATGGCGGGCTCCATCACGTGCTTTTGGATGTATTCCATCGGCGTGCGCGCCGAGAACGGCAGCTTGCCGGTGAGCACTTCGTAGAGGATCACGGCGAGCGAATAGATGTCGCTCCGCGCGTCGAGCACGCGACCCTGCGCCTGCTCGGGCGACATGAATTCGGGCGTGCCGAACACCATGCCTTCCTGCGTGAGAATGACACTTCCTGGCTGCATTTGCCGCTCGGTGACTTTCGCCAGACCAAAATCCAAAACCTTCGGATAGTCGACGAGGCCGCCTTGCTTCGAGAGGAAGATGTTTTCCGGCTTGAGGTCGCGGTGCACGATGCCGAGATCGTGCGCTTCTTGGAGCGCGCCGCAGACCTGGATCAGAATCGGAATCGCGCGGTCGGGCTGCATCGGGCCCTCCTTGCGCACGGTCTGATTCAGGTTCTTGCCCTCGAGCATCTCCATCACGATGTAGAGCGAGCCGTCTTCTTCGGCCTCGCCGTACATGAAGACCTTGGCCGTGTTCGGATGCGTGAGCTGGCTCATCGCGCGCGCCTCCCGCCGGAAGCGCGACGTGAGATCTTTGCGGCCGGCGAGCTTCGGATGGAGGATCTTGATGGCGACCATCCGGTTCATCGCCGGCTGCGACGCCTTGTAGACGGAGCCCATGCCGCCGGTGCCGACCTTCTCGAGCACGCGAAATTGTCCGCCGAGGATCTCGCGGCCGATGAAGGGGTCTTTGGGGCGCATCCGACCTAGGATCGATACCAAAACTCGCCGCCGCGTACGAGCGAACCCCGAAGTCAGGCCGACGCTCGGGGATCCTTGCGCGACGCACGCCGTGCGGATAGACCGAGGGCCGTGCCGGCCGAGTTCCTCGAGAGCGCGCTCTTGCGCGAAAGCGGCTTCCGCCACGCGTTTTTCACGCGCCGCGGCGGCGTGTCCGAAGGCCCGTACGCGAGCCTCAACTTCTCGCGCAGCGTGGGCGACGACCCCGAGCGCGTCACGCAAAACTTCGCGCTCGCCGGGGAGACGCTCGGGCTCGGGCCGGAGCGGATCCATTTTCTCGCTCAGGTTCACGGCAACGCCGCCGTCGGCTTGAACGGCGACGAAAGCGCGAGTGCGACGGCCGAGCGCGAGGGCGACGCGCTCGTGAGTCGCGCGCCGGGTCTCGCCTGCGGCGTGCGCATCGCCGATTGCGTGCCGATCCTCGTCGCCGACGAGCAGAGCGGCGCCGTCGCGGCGATTCACGCCGGCTGGCGCGGCATCGTGCGCGGCGTGATCGAAGCCGGCCTCGCGCGGCTCCGCGAGACGGCGGGCGGCGACGTGAAGCTCGTCGCCGCGCTCGGCCCGCACATCCGCTTGTGGTCGTTCGAGGTCGGCGAGGACGTGGCGGAAGAGCTCGCCGCCGTTTCACCCGTTCCGTGCGTGGTGCGGCGCGACGGCATGAAGCCACACGTGCGTCTCGACAACATCGTGCGAGCGAAGCTCGTGGCCGCGGGCGTCGCGGCCGAGCGCATCGACGACGTCGGCGGCTGCACCTTCAGTGAAGACGAGCGCTTCTTCTCGTACCGTCGCGACGGGAAGACGGGCGGGCGGCACCTCGCGGCGATCGTCACGCGACCGGCGTGAGGTTCCGCCCGCGTGAAGCGCGGGCCGAAGGCACGAGCGCGCTCGGAGCGCCGTGGCGAAACGTCGCGCCGACGGCGGCGCCGCATGATTGCCCGCTCGTTTCGGCCGCGCGTACGCGAAAGGCTCGTGTGAGCCGCGAGCTCGGCGGCAAAGCTCGGGGTCGCTTGCGCGCCGCGCGGAAGCCGGGGGATGATTGGGCGTAACGGCCTACGCGCGAGCTTTGAGTCATGCTCCTCATCAAGTGTCCACAATGTAACCGGAGCTATCGACTCGCCGAGTCGCTTTACCGGCGCAAGGCGGCGGGCTTCGGTGTCGTCATCACGTGCCGGCACTGCAAGACGCAAATCCACGTCGACGAGGGCGCGGTGCCCACCAAGCGTCACGCGGGCGACCCGCTCGACCTCGCGACGGAGACGGACGAGACGGACGTGCCGTCGGTGACGGACATCGAGATTCCGGAGCCGCCGCCGTCGTCGGCGTCGGGCGCGCAGGCGATGCCGCTCGTCGTGAGAGCGCCGGCCGAAGCCGTCACGCCCGCGATCATGGAGCTCGACGCGCCCACGCTGCCGCCCGTCGCGGAGCTCGAAGCCCCGACCCTGCCGCCCACGCGCGACACCGAAGCGCACGTGCCGCCGCCGGTGGCGCCGCGAGCCGCGGCGCTTCCACGTCCCGTCGGCGGCGTGCCGCGACCGGCGGGAATTCCGCGGCCAGGCGCGAGCGCGACGGGCACGCCGTTGCCCGTGCGCACGACGACCTCCGGCACGACGCTCGGCCTCGGCCGTCCCATGGTGTCGGCGACGCCCACGCCGAGCGACGCGGCGACGCCGACGCCCGGCTCCGGCAACAACGCGAAGCCGAAGATCGTCGCGCTGTCGCCGGGCCTGCTCGGCGTGAAAACCGCGCCGAAAGACGCGACGGCGAGCCCCGTCGCCGCCGCAGCGAGCCCGCTCAAGAATGCGAGCGCGACGGCGACGCCGAAGCCGGTCGCGCCGGCCAAGCCCGTCGCCGCGGCGCCGCCGGCCCCGCTCGCGAAGCCCGCCGCCGACGAGGTGGAGAGCGCGCCCATCTCCACGGTGCCGCTCTCCATTCCCGATTCCGAGCTCTTCGCGATCGATTCGAAGCCGCCGGATTCCACCGTGCCGATCGATTCGGTGGACTATCTCGAGAGCGTGCGTCCGGTCGCGCCCGCGCTGCCGAAGGGTTACGCGCGTGAGGTCACGAAGGACGACGATCCGGAAGCGACGCCCGTGCCGCACCAGCGCGACAAACGCCTGCCGCACCCGCCGCATGCTCCGCATCCGCCGCACGCGCCGCGGCCACCGGCGAACGAGGCGGCCGACGCCGCCGCCGCGCGCAAGCACCAGCCGTCGGGCGATCTCACCGACGATCTCCTGAGCGGCGACTTGAGCTTCGACGCGGCACCCGCGCTCGCACCCCCCGACGCGAACGCGCTCTTGCGCGCGCCGGTGTCGGTGCGACCGAGCTCGCCGCAATCCGCGGGCGGTTCGACCAAAGCGCCCGTTTCGAAGACCACGAGCGCGCCCGCCGAAAAGAAGGGTGGCCGCGGCGTGCTCTACGTCCTCTTGCTCGCCGCGTGCGGCGCCGGCGGCTATTTCTTCACGCACCGCGTTCGGCCTGCGAGCGAGCCCGCGGCGCCCGAGGCGAACGCCGCGGTCGCGCCCGCCCCGCCCGAGCCCGCACCGTCGCCCGCGGCCGAGCCCCCGAGCGCCACGGCCGCGGACACTGCTTCCGCCGCGCCGGCCGCGAGTGAAGCGGCTGCCGCGCCGACCGAAGCGGCGACGAGCGAACCGGCGCCCGCGACCGGCAAGACCGCTGCTGCCTTGGCGGCGACCGGCGCACCGGCGGCGACGAGCGAGAAGCCCGCCGTGGAGGCGACGAGCGAGAAGTCGTCGAAGCACGGTGAAGCGAGCGCGAGCACGACAACGAAACCCGCCGCGACGAACGAAGAAGCGACGAGCGCTCCGGCCAAACCCACAGCGACCTCGGCCGCTCCGACTCCGATCGAACCGCGCGGCCCCGTCGGCACCGATCCGTTCGACGTCGCGGCCGCGCGCACGGCACTCGAAGCGACGGCCGCGCAAGCGTCCAGTTGCCGGAAAGAAGGCGACCCGAGCGGCGTCGCCGTCGTCACGCTCACTTTCTCGCAAACCGGCCGCGTCACGACCGCGCAAATCTCCGGACCGCCCTTCCAGGCCACGCCGACCGGCGGCTGCATCGCCTCGACGATGCGCCGCACGCGCGTGCCGCCGTTCGCCGGCGACATGGTGACCGTGCGCAAGACCGTGCAGATCGAGTGAGCGCGAGCCGAGCGGTCGTCGAGCGGCGCGCGGCGCCGGCGCCGAACTAGTTCGACGGGGCGATCGCGGGGGCGCCCTGGGGCGTTCCGGTCAAGTCGGTCGGCGAGGCGTCGCGCGCGGTGACCTGCGACGCGGTGGTCAGGATGTCCGGCTTCACGGCGAGGTCGATCTCGTAGCCGCTCACCGATCCGTGGCAGCCGCCGCAGAGCCCGTTGAAGAGATCGCGGCGGAAGCTCTGGTGCGAGTGCTCGCCCGGATAAAACTGCATCTCTTCGCGTTGCTGGTGCGCGACCGGGCCGCCGTCGCCGGCGAGCTTCGTCGAAATTTCGAGACTCACGGGGACGCCGCCCGGGAGCATCACGCCTGCGGAGTTGTCGCTCGCGATCGGCACGCTGCCGAGGAGCTGGCGGCGAATGTACTGCTGGCCGTACGCGTCCGAGAGCACGTAGTTCGCGCCGGAGTCGTAGTCGGTCACCCCGGGTTCGGGCGGCAAATCCTCGTACACCTTGAACGAGCTCAGCGACGGGATTTCGCGGCCGGAGCGCGTGTTTTGGAAGAGGAGACTGCCGAGAATGCCCATGTCGAGCACGGTGACGGTGGCGTTGGTCCCCGAGCCGATGTACGTCGCCGCGTTCGCCTCGTCGTAGCGCGACGTGAAAACGCCGTTGTTCGGCTTTTCGTAGACGGCGACCGGCCACACGCAATCCTCGGCCGCATCGCTGACGAGCGTCGTGCGGGCGGCGGTCTGCGGGTTCACGACGTCGATCTCGAACTTGCCGCTGAACGCATCGAGCGCCGTGGTCGTCGGCGAATAGCTCACGAGCAGATTGCCGTTCGGCAGCGGCGCCGGATTGCGGTAGGCGCCCATCGTGCCCGTGAGCTTTCCGGTCGCGTTCGTGTCGATGATCTTGAGCGAGTGCTGGTAGAAGGGTTTGTCCGGCGTCGTGATCGCGCTCGGATCGACCGTGTAGTCGTTCGGGTCCTCGCTCAGTTGATCGACGCCGACGCTCCGGTTCAGCACGGCGAGCGTCCCGGCGCCGCGCTCGGCGCCCTTGTCGCTCAGAATGAACGCGAGGTTCTTGTCGGCGAGCTCGACCACGTCGGTGAACTGCGTGAAATCGATGGTGCTGCGTTGCCCGAAGAGCGGGTGGTAATCGCCGCCGTCGAGGTTCATGCGCCGCCCGGCGAGCTGGTAGAAGTTCGGCGCGCGCTTCTCGGTCGTGAAGATGAGGCGGCCGTCGCGCATGAACGAGGGCAAAAATTCCTGATTGCTGAGGAAGGTGAGCTGACGGACGTGGCCGTCGAGCTCCTCGATGTAGAGGTTCGCGTTCAGGCGCGAGGGGTCGGCGGGCGTGCGCTGCGGGCCCGAGTAGGAGAGCGCGCCCGTGTTCACGATGTTGCCGCGCGTCGAGGCGAACACGATGCGGCCGTCCGGAGCGAACGCCGGATCGAAGTTGTGCACGAGCTCCCCGTTCACGGAGACGGGCTCACCGAACTCGTTCTGCGCGGGCGCGTCGATCACGGCGTCGACGGCGCAGGCGCCGCCATTCACGACGTACACGTGGTACGGGTCGTTCGCGCTCGTACGCGCGGCGAACGCGATGCGCTTGCCGTCCCAGGACACGGCCGGCCGCCGTGCGTCCGTGGTCGCCGGCGTGAGCCCGCACAACGTGCTCAAGCTCGTCTGTCCCCCCAGCATGACCGTGCCGTCGGCGGCGAAGCTCGCGGCGTTCTCGATCACTTCGGCGCCGGGCTCGTACGTCGCGAAATCCTGCGGGGTGTCGGGACCGGTCGGCGCGGGGCGCTTCACGAACACGACGCCGGAGAACGGCGTCGCGCTCGCCATGCGCGCGGCCTGCTCCTCCTCGAACCATTCCTTGATCACGCAGTACGGCTTCTGATCGTCGATCGGCCCCGTTTGCGCCGCCGTCATGTCGCACGCTTCGTCTTCTTCGCCGGTGCCGAAGAGCGAGCCGCCGCGGTGCCGGATGCCGCCCGCCTCGGGCGCGAGGTTCTTCGCGATCAGGCGGCTCGCGTTCGGATCGGGTGACTCGAGCGCGAGTTGCGCGAGGGTGAGCTCGTAATTGTGGCGCGTGGTCGCCAGGCTGAACTGACCGCCCGCCCCGCCGCGCAGGCGGTAGTCGTGGAACATCGACGCGGAGTGACAGCCGAGCATCATGCAGCCGCGCTTGACCAGCATCGGCTGCACGCGATCCGCGAAGAACTCGAAGCCGGGGTTCGTCGGGATGTTCGTCGGGCCGCCCTTCAGCTGTGCCCACGCCTGAATCGCCTGGTAGCCGGGGTCGTCGCGCGACTGGAAGACGGTGCCGCCTTCGTGAAAGGTGCCGCCCGCTTCCGGCGCGAGCGCGCGCCGCAGAATTTCGCTCGAGGTCGCGTCCGCCGACACGTAGTCCTCGAGCGCGAAGTAATTCCAGCGCACGCCTTCGGGCGTGTCCCCGCAGGTGAGATGAAGCGCGTTCGACGACGCGCCGTGGCAGTTCCCGGCCGAACAACTGCTGCCGACCACGGTCGCGACGCTCGAGACGAACGTCGGGTAGTCGGGCGTCGCCGGATCCATCGTCGGATCGAACAGCGGATCGGTGCCGGGCGTCTCGCTGCAGGGGTCGAGCTTTCGCTTCGGCGGCGCCTGCGGCGCGTTGTTTTCGGCGGCGCCGTTCCGAATCCACGTATCGAGCGTGACGTACTGCGCGCTCGTGAAATCGATCTGGTTCTTCGCGTCGTGCGTGACCGCCGTCGTGATGATCAGCGGATCTTCCGCGCGCCAGTTCGTGAGCGAGACCTTGAACGGCGGCAGCACCTTGAGCAAGAGCCCGGGCACGCCGTACGGGCCGTAATCGGTGAGCAGATCGCGCCGCAACGTGAGCGTGTCGTAGCTCTCGAACGACAGATTGCCGTCGGCGTTGCCGTTGCCGTCCGAGACGTGACAGCTCGAACCGGCGCCGCTCGGCGTGCAGCCCGCCGTGTGGATCGCCGGTTCGATCTCACGATCGTAAAACGTCGTGTTGCCGTAGTCGGTGCCGCTGCGCTCGCAGCCGGCGGTGACCGAAATCAGAGCGACGACGACGAGCGAAGCGGGCGCAGATCCGGAGCGAAACCGCACGCGCCCAGGGTAGCCCAGCGCGACGCGCCACGGGAAGAGGAAGCTCGTGTGTGGTCGTTTGGCGCCGGTGTAGGTACGGTGGTCGTCGCCCGCTACCACTGTTCGTTCATTTCACGCCGCGTCTCTTCCGAGTGCGCCTCGCCCGGTCTCAGTCCACCGAGCCGCCGAGCGCGATGGTCGCGAAGTGCGCGGCGTCGCGCACGAACGGATCCGGATCGTTCTGTGCCGCGGTGACCGCGTCGAGCGCGCTGCCGTCGCGGATCTGACCGAGCGACCAAACCGCCGCTTTGCGCACGCTCGCGTCCGGCTCGTTGTCGGAAGACGAGAGCATTACGAGGCCGTCCACCGCGTCCTTCACGCGCATCGTGCCGAGCGCGGCCGCCGCCGAGCGCCGCACGGCCGCCGAATCGTCGCCGACGAGCGCCACGACCGCCGTGACGTTCGTGAACACGTTGACGCGCGTGGAGGCATGCACCGCCGCGAGCCGGACCGACGGGTCGGTGTCGCTCATCGCGAAGCCGATCTCTCCGTTCGGGCCTTCGCTGTTCATGCGCTCGAGCGCGGCGACCGCCGCCGCGCGCACGACGGGCGAGCCGTCCGAGCGGATCGAAGTGGCGAGGTACTTCGCGCCGCCGAGCGACAAGAACTCACCGAGCGCGTTCGCCGCGTAGGAGCGCGTCGTCTCCGGCTGCGACTGATCCGCGAGGGTCTGCACGACTTGCTGGTACACTTCACCGTCGCCGAACACGCCGAAGATCCGGCGCCGCAGCCACCACGCCGCGATCTCGCGCGTCTTGTCGTGCGAGTCGTAGAGCAGTCCGGCGACGAGCGGGATGCACGAGAGGCACTCGACCTTTTCGCCGTGCTCGAGCGTCGACCAGATGCGCGTCGGCGCGAAATTCGGCGCGCCCTTGCTGTTGAAAAGCATCCGGATCGCTTCCGGCGTGCTCACGGCTTC